>ENA-OQKY01000175-OQKY01000175.1-human-gut-metagenome-genome-assembly--contig:-NODE-175-length-82441-cov-38.836917_pt1 | contig 82441 bp, 66 predicted proteins | sample MGYA00242652_ERZ504805 | MGnify/ENA primary metagenome ERZ504805 (study PRJEB26092, sample SAMD00036400) | human gut metagenome | host: Homo sapiens | study: EMG produced TPA metagenomics assembly of... | reverse complement strand
CACGCCGACACCGCTCCGCGGTGTCCAGACCCACTCTCCTCTCTACTTCCACTCCACTCCCCAAAACAAACCCACGCCGACACCGCTCCGCGGTGTCCAGACCCATCCCTCCCATTTCGAATAACCAGCGTATAAAAATATATGTCTTCTGACACATCTACAGGGGTCTTAGTAACTCTTAGTCTTTGGGAATTTGCGTTGTGTCCGAAAAATTCACTGTCTGAGCCAAAGGCGAGTTTGAATTTTTCGGACACGGTTTTAGCAAATTTTCAAAGGCTTAGAGTTACTTCACCCCGCAGCCGTGTCAGAAGACATATATTTTTATACGCGTCCCTTATTCAAAAAAAGCTGCAGAGCAATCCCCTACAGCCTTTCCATATAAATCATATCTTTTATATTTACATCATATAATCCTTGATCACGTCATGATCTCTAAGCACTTTCTCAACCACCGTACCCTTAACAACTTTCAACAATGGTTTCTTCAACATATCCAGTGGTCCCGGAAGTTCCATTTCCAGCGGTGACTTACCATCCATCAGCTTCACACTGCTGTCCAGCAACTCTCTGATATCATAAACACTGCCCCAAACCTCCGGTACACCTCTGTCAACACCAAGAAGTCCATAAACAGCCTCCATAGCAGTTCTGACAGAATACTCCGTAGTAAATACAGTATCCCTTGGAGTCTCCGCAAACTGTCCAAGGAATGCGAAATTCACACATCCATCCGGAATAACATCAGGTCTGTCCCCCTTAGTTCTCGGCATAAAGAATGCTGTAATATAAGGCATCATAGTCGGTACACAAACTGCACTGTTCTCAGCCAGATCCTCAATCTCCTCAACCGGAACGCCCAGATGATACAGCCACTCTTCTGTAATCTCCTTACCTGTACACTCTTTCATAGGTTTCTTAATATAATCGCCAGGTACATCTGTAAACAGACCATATACCCATACACAAACCTTATCTTCATCCTGATCCTTGAACTGTCCCTGTCTGTTGATCGTCCAGCTCATCAGCCAACTTGAATCCTGACAGCTTACAATACCACCGGTAACAACCTTGCCTGTTCTGGGATCACGTTTACAGATATCTGTAATATATGGAATAATCTTATCATCCAGTGTGGTAACTGTTGCAGATTCCCAATTTGTCTTAGCAATATCAGAGCAGAACTTCTCCGGATGTCCGAAAGACGGATCCTGTTTTGCGATATTTTTCCAGAGGCTCCAGCATCCGCTTGTACGAACTTCTGCATCTCCATTTGGAGCATGGTTCTGATCACCGTAAATAGTTCCCTCTGTACAGCTTCCGTTTGTTACAAATACAAGGTCATTTTCTGTAAGAACAATCCCTTTTTCTACGCCGTTTACTTTGCATTCAATTGCTTTGGCGATCTTCTTGTTTCCCTCGAATTCAAAGAGTACGTTTGTAACTTCTGTGTTGAACTGGAATTCAACACCTGCTGCCTCCAGATATTTCTGCATTGGCAGGATCAGAGATTCATACTGGTTGTATTTTGTAAATTTCAGAGCACTGAAATCCGGAAGTCCGGAAATGTGATGGATGAATCTCTGGAAGTACAGTTTCATCTCCAGTGCACTGTGCCAGTTTTCAAATGCAAACATGGTTCTCCAGTATAACCAGAATGTAGAATCAAATACCTCATCATCAAATACATCTTCAATTGTCTTATCATAGAGATCTTCATCTTTTGTCATAAACAGCTTCATGATCTCCATGCAACCTTTCTGGCTCAGATTGAATTTTCCGTCTGTATGTGCATCCTTTCCTCTCTCCTTGGTTGCACGACAAAGAGAATAGTTCGGGTCTTCTTTGTTCAGCCAGTAGTATTCATCAAGTACGGATACGCCCGGTGTTTCAATAGATGGAATGCTTCTGAAAAGATCCCATAAGCATTCGAAATGATTTTCCATCTCACGACCGCCACGCATTACGTATCCTCTGCTCGGATCAAAGATACCGTCGCATGCACCGCCTGCAATGTCCATTGCTTCCAGAATGTGGATATTCTTTCCGGGCATCTGTCCGTCACGTACAAGGAAACAAGCTGCTGCAAGAGATGCAAGTCCGCTTCCTACGATGTAAGCATGTTTATCATCTACACCTTCCGGTTTTCTCGGGCGGGCAAATGCTTCATAGTTACCATTGGAATAATAAATTCCTTTACTGTTTTTCTCATATTTTCCACGCTCTGTATTGCGGTATTCACTTGTGTTGTGAAGTGCATCATACTCTTCTTTTTTCTTTGTTTCTGCTGTTTTGTATTTCTTTCCTGCTGCCACTGCTACGCCGGCTCCGACTGCTAATGCGGATACAAGTCCTAAACCTTTATTTTTATTCATAATACACATCCACCTTTCTGGAATTCTTATTTACATATTTCCCATGTAATAACATTTTCATCCATCTGTTTTCTGTTTATTTGTTGCTATGGCTGTATATTAACAGTAAGAATAACTTTCTACAATTTACAAAAACCGCAGAATGATAAGTTTTTTATCATCCTGCGGTTTTTGTAAAGTATTTTATCCAAAATTTCTGAATTTCAGTTATTTTTCCTGCTTATCTTCCGCATTGTCCTGCTGAAAGTTATGAAGCGAAGTTGTAACTGTATTATGAAGAGTCAGGCTCATCTTGTTCACCAATTCTTCAATATCCTCTTTCATTCCGGCCTGGATCCACTCAAACATAATACCCACAAATCCATATTTATAGAAATTTGCAATAAATTTTTTATCTTCTTCACTGATATCCAGACCTTTACTTTTCTCTTCTACCACACCGGCGATCAGATCATACGTAAGTCTGAAAAGATAATTCTCGATTCGTTCTCTGTCTACATTTCTATAAACATTCATAATAAACGGTTTATTTTCCAGAACTGCCTCAAATACCTGAGTCAATCCTTCTGTCCAGGATTCGGAAGTCTTCTTTCCCTGGAGAGCTTTTGTTCCATCTTCTACGCAGGACCATTCTACCAGATCATAGATATCCTTAAAATGGTAGTAAAAAGCCATACGGCTGATTCCGCAGTCTGTAGTGAGATCCGTAATGGTGATCTTGTCCAGCGGTTTTTTCAGAAGAAGCCGTTTCAGGGATTCTTCCAGTGCTACTTTGGTCGCATTTGGCATATATCACTTCTCCTGTCTGTTTCCATTACATTGTTCCACCAATAAAACCATCTCCCCCGTTATCTTTGGAGTCAAGCGGATATTCGCAATCCGCTTCGCTACTTGCTCATAACCACACTAACTCTATCTATTTCCAGTCGTAATTTCTCAGGTGCCCTTCCAGATTCATATGATCAAAATTATTCTGACGCAGTGCTTCATACAGAACGATTGCTACGGAATTGCTCAGATTCAGAGAACGGATATCTCCGATCATCGGAATTCTTACGCAGGTTTCCTGATTCTTTACCAGGATATCCTCCGGTATTCCGGCGCTTTCTTTTCCGAACATGATGTAGCAGTCTTCTTCGTAATGAACGTCTGTGTAAGTCTGCGGTGCTTTTGTTGTTGCATAGTAAATCTTTGCTCCCGGATTCTTCTCCAGGAAATCTTCAAAGTCCAGATATGTGGTTACATCCAGATCTTTCCAGTAGTCCATTCCGGCTCTCTTTAAGGCTTTTTCACTTAGGGAAAAACCAAGAGGCTCAATAAGATGAAGTCTGGTTCCTGTTGCTACACAGGTACGGCCGATATTTCCTGTATTTGCAGGAATCTCAGGCTCGTGAAGTACAATATTTAACTTTGCCATTTTTTATTGTTCCTCGTATTTCTTATTATATTTATTTTAGAATATACTTGTTATCTCAATTAGGGTTGCTCCTCTTCATTTCCCATCCAATAATATAGTTCCGTATTATTGCATCAGCAAATAAAAGGTATCCCCTTATCTGCTTATATCAAGCTAATAAAATCATCCTCAAAATTCTATTATCACATTATCATTTAAAGAGATTCCATATCTATGATACGATATAATTCATCCTCTGCCGGACGCTCCAGATATCGGGCACTGCCGCCGCTGTACAATAAACGGTCATTGCCGCTGTTTGTCTGTCCAATGATCTCTGCCATAAATCCCTCATTGCGAAGTCTCTGCACAAGTGCCTCGCCTCCGCGGATTCCGATCAGTATTGCACCGTCCGACTGAAATTTATATGGATTCAGGTCAAAAATTTCGCATACCTCTATCGTCTCCTGACGGATCGGGACTTTTCGGAAATCTGCCTCCAGCCCCACTTCTGATGCTTCTGCCATCTTCCACAGTGCACTTAAAAAGCCGCCCTCGCCCATGGCATATAATGCACTTGCTCCTGCTTCCTGTGCGATATTCCAGACAATGCTGCATTTCTCACTTTGTCCGTTTTCAACTCCAGCCTGTGTATCTGAATTTGTATCAAACTGCTCATTCACTGCAGTCTGACCTTCCGCATTTCTCTGTGTCCCATAATCATCCCAGAGTGAAATGCAGTTCTGAATAAAACCGGCAGAGAATCGCTCTGCCAGTTTGTCTTTTTTATTTTTTGCTATTACAGAGGTTCCCTTCAGAGCCACCGGACATGCCACTACCAGTTCATCTCCTGGTTTCAGACATCCGGTTATCTCTGCTCTGAGTGCCTCCATTGCTGCCTGTCCAAGTCTCATTTCTTTTCTCCTGAATATTAATGATGTTATACAAGCAGAGACAGAACTGTCGGCACTACCATTGCCAGTACCAGGATGATCGCAATAATTGCAGTGATCACTTTACGATTCTTCGGATTAAACATTCCCATTTCTCTTCACCTCTTTAAGCTCTGTTCGGATTCTCAATCACATCTTTTGTCACATCTGTCACACGGGCATTATTCGTCAGCGGATCACGATCTGCATAATCAAACAACAGCACTTTTCCATCAGCAAATACTTCCACATGTGCATTCTTTGCCACTTTTTCCCGTTTTCTGAAGTCCCATATCTGTCTCTCAAAAGGCTTCTGGTCTCTGGCAAAGCCTGGGCGGCTTTTCAGATTCTCTCTCAGATAGAGATCATATATCATCTGGTCTTTGACCTGATCCATGGAAATCTCCGGCACATTCTCCAGGAATTCCAGCAGGATCTCATATCTGCGCATTCTTGTATGTGAAATATCGCCATAGCCTTTTTCCATATAAAAGTTGCCAAGTCTCTCATAAATTGAAAACGCATCCGGGAAAAAGCCTTCCAGATATTCAAGTGTATTCTGGAATTGTCCACTATTATAATACACTTCCACCATATTTTCCACTGTTTTCAACTTCAGGACATGGTCATAATCAAGCCATTTCGTAGAAAGAACCTCATATGGCTCACGTGTTTTGTACACAATTCCATATTCCTGACACATTTCCATCATATGAGAACCTTTTAATACTTTGAGGAATCCTAACTGAAGCTGCTGTGGTTTCAGTGCATAGACATCATTAAAGGAATGTCGGAAGCTGTCATAGTCTTCATACGGAAGCCCTGCGATCAGGTCCAGATGCTGATGAATATTTCCGAAACTGTGTATCCTGTCAACAATTCCTTTCAGTTTCTCAAAGTCCATAGTTCTGTGGATTGCCTTGATCGTGTCCGGATTTGTGGACTGTACTCCAATTTCAAGCTGTATCAATCCCGGACGCATAGTGGACATTTCCTGCAGTTCCTCTTCTCTTAACAGGTCTGCAGAAATCTCAAAATGGAAGTTTGTCACGCCGTTATCGTGTTCATTAATGTACTTCCAGATTGCCATTGCATGGTCATGTTTGCAGTTGAACGTACGGTCTACAAACTTCACCTGAGGCACTTTATTGTCTATGAAAAATTGCAGCTCTCTCTTTACCATTTCAGTATCTCTGAAACGAAGCTTCTTATCAATAGAAGAAAGACAGTAGCTGCACGAGAACGGACATCCCCTGCTACTTTCATAATAAATAATTCTGTTCTTAAAATCGGACAAATCTTTATAAATAAACGGAATTCTGCTTAAGTCCATGATCTGGCGCCATCCATTATGTATGATCTGGTCTCCGTCTCTGTAACAGATTCCTGTCATATTTTTCAGATTCTGCGGATTCTTTTCTACATAATATCCGGCAAGTTCTTTGAATGTTTCCTCACCTTCTCCGACCATGACACCCTTAAATTCCTGATTCTCTGTCAGAAATTTCTCTGCATCATAAGAAACTTCCGGACCGCCGGCCCAGAAGTCGACGTCCGGAAGAATCTTTGTCAGATCTGCCATCAGTTCTTTTACAAAAGAAAGGTTCCAGATATAACAGGACACGCATACTACATCCGGATGTTCCAGATAAATATCCCGCATAATATCATCTTTCAGCTGATTGATCGTGTACTCTTTCAGCACAATATGATCTGCATACTCTGATGCATATGCCTGCAGGTCATAAACAGCAAGATTGGAATGGATATATTTGGCATTGCATGCCGCTAATAAAATCTTCATAAATCCTTAACCTTCCAGTGCACTCTTCAGTTCTTCCTTTGAAGTAAGACCTACAAATCTTTTCACCTCTGCTCCGTCTTTGAACAGGATCAGGGTCGGAATACTTACTACACGGAACTGCTGAGCAAGTGCCATATTCTGGTCTACATCTACTTTACCTACTGCATAGCCTTCCTCTGCCAGTTCTTCTACAACAGGGCCCTGACGCATGCATGGTCCGCACCATGTTGCCCAGAAATCGATCAGGATTGGTTTCTCGGATTTTAATACTTCTGTTTCAAAATTTGCTACCGTAATCTCTTTTGCCATGATTTATATCTCCTTTACTTGTTCTTAATTATTAGATACTTCTAACAGAAAACGCTCCGATCGAGCAGCTTCTGCAGAATTATTCCTTATTTAATGATCTTACATATTTTCCGGCACTGATTCCTGCATGTGCTCCTTCGTAAACTGCTTTCGCCACCTGAAGAAGTCCGCCTGTACAATCGCCTGCTGCATAAAGTCCCGGTATGGTTGTTTCCATATTTTCGTTGACTTTTATATTGCCTTTCTCTGTCAGTTCAGCTCCCATCTGACGGGCGATCTCAGTACTTCCGGCAGTTCCCATTGCGATAAATACGCCGTCTGCATGGCAGAAATCATTTGCCTGCTGATCTATATCTGTGCCCATTTCCTGCGCCTGCACATCAGGTGCAAGACGGATTCCTGATACCAGATCATCACCCTCTACAGACTGGATCTTCATTGTATTGACGTTGATATTTCCTTCGGGAGTAAACTCCGGTTCTTCACCATTTGTATAAATAGTCACTGTAGATGCTGTATTTGACAGTTCCTTTGCTTCATGCATGGCGAAATCGCCATTTCCAAGAACAGCCACATCTTTACCTCTGTAGAAGAAAGCATCGCAAATTGCGCAGTAGCTGACACCTTTTCCCTCAAATTCTTTAACACCTGGAATTTTAGGCGCTGCACGTTTGCTTCCTGTTGCAAGGATCAGACTCTGTGTCTCGAATTCGCCTTCTGTAGTCTTTACCACAAAGGTATCAAATCCACCGACTCCCAGAACCTGCGCATCCAGCATTCTCACGCCAAGTGCTTTCGCCTGAGCGATTCCCGTGTCATATAATTCCTGACCGGACAGCGGATGTTCCAGTCCGTAATAATTCTCTATCTTCTCAGCCTTCTCCAGAGCGCCAATCCCATTATTGATCACCAGAGGATCCAGATTTCCTCTTACAGCATAAAGCGCAGCTGAAATTCCGGCAGGTCCGGCACCTATAATTATCACTTTCTCCAATTTATGTCACCTGCTCTCTGTCATTATTCGCATTGATTGCTGATTGATTCCGAAATAAAAAATTAATCTTCTTTCAGTATAATCATCAGCTATTGTTACTATACTACGTTTCCTGCAAAAAATCCATTCTTTTATTTGGATAAATTTTGTATAATTTAATACAAAAAATAAAAGCGAAATACCTCCCATACAAGATGTATTTCGCTTTTATTTTTTGTTCGTAACTGTTCAGCACCCTCACAGTTAGCGGGTAGCCGAATAATTACCATTATTTTTTATTTTATCCAACCAACGGATATTTGTCCGTAAGTTCTTTGACGATTGCCTTCGCTTTCTCCTGACTTCCTTCTTCTTTTAAAGTCATTGCAATTGCTTCTGCGATCTTGTCCATGTCTTCCGGTTTCATACCGCGTGAAGTAACTGCTGCTGTTCCAAGACGTACACCACTTGTAACAAATGGAGACTGAGGATCATTCGGAATTGCGTTCTTATTACATGTAATGTTTACTTCATCAAGGAGATTCTCCATCTGCTTACCTGTAACACCCAGACTTCTGAGATCTACCAGCATCAGATGATTATCTGTGCCGCCGGAAACGATATCGATACCTCGTTTCTGGAGTCCTTTACAAAGTGCCTGTGCATTCTCTACGATCATCTTTGCATATTCTTTAAATTCCGGCTGGAGCGCTTCTTTGAAACATACAGCTTTAGCAGCGATCACATGCATCAGAGGACCACCCTGGATTCCAGGAAATACTGCTTTATTAAAGTTAAATTTCTTTGCATTCTCTGCACTGCTTAAGATGAGACCGCCTCTTGGTCCGCGCAGAGTTTTGTGTGTTGTTGTCGTTACAACATCAGCATAAGGGATCGGGCTTGGATGCTGTCCTCCTGCTACCAGACCAGCGATATGTGCCATATCTACCATCAGATAAGCGCCAACTTCATCTGCGATCTCACGGAATTTCTTAAAATCAATAATTCTGGCATAAGCACTTGCACCTGCTACGATCAACTTTGGTTTATTCTCAATGGCGATTCTTCTGACTTCTTCATAATCGATCACACCGTCATCATTTACTCCATAATATACTGGCTTAAAGTAGGTTCCTGACATATTCGCAGGACTTCCGTGTGTCAGGTGTCCGCCGTGATTCAGGTTCATACCCATTACCGTATCTCCCGGTTGCAGCATTGCAAAGAAGACTGCCATATTTGCCTGTGCTCCGGAGTGTGGCTGCACGTTTACATATTCACATCCGAATAATTCTTTCGCACGTTCAATTGCAAGAGCTTCTACCTCGTCTACACAGGAACATCCGCCGTAAAATCTCTTCCCCGGATATCCTTCTGCATATTTATTCGTAAGGGGGCTTCCCATAGCTGCCATAACTGCTTTACTTACCCAGTTCTCTGAAGCGATCAGCTCAATGTGGGAATTCTGGCGTGCAAGTTCCGCCTCGATCAGATCCGCGATATCTTTGTCTGCCTTTGCTACGTCGTCGATTGAATACATCTTATAATCCTCCTTTGTTATACGCTCAGTAATTATGTTTGCTGTTTATCCCCGCTGCTCTTATTTTTTTCACAAAAGCAGCAACTTCTTCTAATTCGTTTAAACAGAAAAGTAATTATCCCGATTATAACGAATTCCGTCTGTTGTGTCAATCCTCCAAAGACATTTGTCCGTGTGCCAAAATATTTTGATTATTATCTTTAATTTTTCGTAACCATTTAGTGTCCCAGTCGAGTCGATAAAAGTTTTACAGCAAAACTGTGCTGTTTTTTCCATCAAATAGAAACTTATTTCTATTTTACTTACCATAATTCTACCCTATAGTTAAAATAACTATAGATTATAAAGGAGGTTCTTTTTATGCTTAAAGAAACATATCACAATCCGCTTCTTCCCGGTTTTTATCCTGACCCTTCTATCTGCCGGGTGGGAGATGATTATTATATGGTTACTTCTTCATTTGTTTATTATCCCGGACTGCCGATTTTCCACAGTAAGGATCTGGTTCACTGGGAACAGATCGGTCACGGTATTCACAGACCTGGACAGCTTGATTACAAGAACTGTGAGACTTCCGAAGGATTATGGGCGCCAAGTATCCGTTATCATAATGGAACTTATTATATCATTAACACTTTCGTTTCTGCAGGGCGCGAAGCAGATCGTGACAATTACATTATCACAGCAAAAGACCCTGCCGGTCCGTGGAGTGATCCGGTTGTTGTAAAAGGTGCAGACGGAATCGACTCCAGTCTTTTCTTTGACGACGACGGTTCTCTATGGTATGTTGGCAACTATATCAGCCCTGACTGCCTTTATGAGGGACATCACGGTATCTATCTGAACGAACTTGATCCGGAAACCTTCCAGTTCAAAGGCCCACGTTATATCATCTGGGATGGTGTAAAAACACGCAGCAAATGGATTGAAGCTCCGCATATTTATAAAAAAGACGGATGGTATTATCTCCTTGTTGCAGAGGGCGGTACCTTCGTAAATCACAGCGTACAGATGGCCCGCTGCCGTACAATTCAGGGAGATTATGAAATCTGCCCGAGAAATCCGATCGTTACTCACAGACATATGCCTCTGTTAAATCCGATTTCTGTTACAGGACATGCTGATATTGTAGAAACCCAGAATGGTGAATGGTGGATGGTTCTTCTGGCTGTACGTCCGTATGAAGGAGGCCATTATAATCTTGGCCGTGAAACCTTTATGGTTCCGATCGTATGGGCGGAGGACGGATGGCCTATGGTCGACAACGAAACAGGACTTGTCCAGACAGAGGACCGTCTTCCAGATCTGCCTAAGACCATTTATCCTTTAATGTCTGAATCTGATAACTTCGAATGTGAGACTCTGCAAATGCAGTGGAATACCATTCATCCACCTGTTGAAATGTTTTATTCTCTGGCAGAGCGTTTCGGATATCTGCGTCTGTATACAAGAAAAGAAGTTATGAATGAAATCTGCCTTCCTTCTTTCGTAGGCCGCAGACAGCGCCATAAAGTTTTCCTGGCAAAAACAGCTATGGAATTTACTCCTGCAAACGAGAATGAAGAGGCCGGAATTGCCCTTGTGCAGGATGACCGTTTCCATTATCTTATGGTATTAGTTCAGAAAGACGAAAAGCCATTCCTTCAGGCTTACAAAACAGAAAATGGTACAAAATCTCTGCTTGCAGAAACTGAAATCAAAGATGTAAAACGTCTCTACCTCAGTGTTCAGGGTAATACTACTGATTATGACTTCTATTACGGATACACAGATCAGGAAATGATCCCACTTGTCAGAGGACTGGATGCTTCTCTGTTAAGTTCTGTAGTAAATAACGGATTTACCGGAACATACATCGGTATGTATACAAGTTCCAACCATCAGCCAAGTACTAATTATGCTGACTTTGACTGGTTTAACTATCAGGGAGAATAATCGCTGTTTCCAAGTCGAGCGGATATTCGCAATCCGCTTCGCTACTTGCTCATAACCAAATATCTGCTCCGCAGTTTATAACGTAAAAAACGGATTGCCGCTCAATATAATCTGTGCAATCCGTTTTTACTGTTTACATGCCTATAACTCTTTAGTCAAGCAGATAAGATCATTCTCTTCTCCACTTGCCCATAACCCAATAACTGCCCGGCAGTTTATTTGATCAAAATGCTTTTTTTATCTGTTTTACCAGTGCATCCACATCTTCCGCTTTTACAAGAAATCTCTCAGTTCCATTGATTTCCACACTGTCATAAGTATCATCATATGTGTAATATTTCAGAGTTACTTCCGGAGCTTCTTCTGTGTTTCTGTGGAATGTTACAGTCAGGACTTCTTCTTTCTCTGCCGCATCTTTTGTCTCTTCGATTTCAGAATCAAGCATTACACTCTGAAGCGCCTGATACAGCTCAGTAAATTTCTCTTTCTTTACTGTCTTCTTGCCGAATTTGTAATCTCCGCTATCCAGTTTCATCGTATATGTTTTCTTTCCGATGGTCATATCCACACTGTCAAGTGTATCAATATTTACCAGTGCAGGAATCTTCAGAAGCAGGTTAAATGGTTTCAGTTCCAGAAGGCTGTTTATAGATTCTTTGGAAAGCAGGTAAACTGCATCTTCATATCCTTTTACACACGCATAATAGTCACCGTTATCATCGGTATTTCCGATAAGGATCGTTGCAGTTGCATCCGCATCTTCTGTTTCTCTGGCAGTATCATCATTAACTGTATTTACGAAATCTACTGTAAAGTACGTCTGAGTCGTATCCAATCCGGTATCTGCATCTGCTGCATCAATACCGTTGCTGAGGTCAAAATTGACCAGCACGCCAAACATTTCATACATATTCTCAGTGTTTACTGTTGCAATCTCATCATAAGGATTGGTAATTTCCCAGTAATCGAAATCCATCTTATAATCTGCCGGTTCCTGTTTGATCTGGAATACTTCTTCCCCGTTCTTTACAATGGAAAATCTGCGGATAGAATAGGTGGACATTCTTGGATGTTCTACATTTTTCAGTTCTGTAGTTTTTGCTGTATCATCCGCCTGATCTGTATTTTCAGCTTCGACATCTGCATCTTCTGTCGTTGTTCCTTCTGCGTCCTCAGAATCCTCTGCTGTATCTTCTGTTTCATCTGCCCATACAGGACAGGATATAACTGCTGTGCCTGCCGTGCCAGCAGTAAACATGGCTGTCATCCCAAGAAGTAATATTTTTTTTATTTTGTTTTTCATGTCTGTGTTCCTCCTGTCCATATGTGATATGGCTTTTGTTTTATAAAGTGAAGCGGATATTCAGTTTCCGCTCCAGCATTTTGCCGAATAGTCAGGCAGATATCCTCAATCTGCCTCGTTACTTAATTGATGTCAAGCGGATATTCGCAATCCGCTTCGCTAGTTGCTTGATTTGGTTAAAGTGTAATCTCCACCTCAACAGGTTTATGTCCTGTCAGTTCTGCACTTCTTGCATCTGGCTGGGATACACCTGCAAATAAGCGGAAATGTTTTCCCGCGATATAACGGTTACCGTCTTCATCTACTACATTCATTGCTTTATTTGAAACTGTAAATTCTACAGTTTTCTCTTCTCCCGCTTTCAGGGATACTCTCTTAAATCCACAGAGACTGTAGTTGCGGACAGCAAGTGGAGAATCAAGATCTTTGATATATACCTGAACAACTTCATCTGTATCTACTGTTCCATTGTTCTTGACAGTTACTTTTAATGTGATATCGGACTCTGCAGATACTTCACCGACAACCACTGCTCCTGTTACGCAAACATCACTATATGTAAGTCCGTACCCAAATGGATAAAGAGCTTCTTTTTCCATATAACGATAAGTTCTGTTCTTCATGGAATAATCTGTGAATTCCGGCATTCCTTCCAGATCTTTGTAGAAAGTGATCGGAAGTTTTCCTGATGGAGATTCTTTTCCAAAAAGGAGATCTGCCACTGCACGTCCGCCTCTTGCTCCCGGATACCATGCAAGGAGGATTCCGTTGCAGTTATCCTGTGCATAGTTCAGATCAATTGCACTTCCTGCCATAAGAACTACGATGGTAGGTTTTCCTACTGCAGTTACTTTCTCGATCAGCTCTTCCTGTACTTTCGGAAGATGAAGGTCAACCTTATCGCCGGATGCGTCGCTGTTTCCGGTATCTCCTTCTTCTCCTTCCAGAGTTTCATCAAGACCTACACAAAGTATAACTACATCACTGTTCTCTGCTGTGATCACTGCCTCAGAAATTCTGTCCTGATCCCATGCCAGATTTTCAACTTTATCTTTGTATAAGTCACATCCCTGAGAATAAAGAATTCTTATATCGTCCCCTGCTTCTGCGCGGATTCCCTCAAGAACAGTAATATACTCAGAAGATGTTCCATGATAATTTCCGATCAGGGCGGCACGGCTGTCAGCATTCGGCCCGATCACACCGATGGTATTTACTTTAGATTTATCAATCGGAAGAACTCCGTCATTCTTCAGAAGTACACAGCTCTTTCTTGCCATCTTAAGTGCCTCATCAATATGTTCTTTGCACTCTACCACATCATACGGTATCTTATCATATTCACTTCCTTCAAACAATCCCAGCAGATATCTGGTTGTCAGCAATCTTACTGCAGACTCTGTAATCTTCTCTTCTGTTACAAGTCCATCCTGATAAGCACCCATCATATGAAGATATGTATTTCCACAATTCAGGTCACAGCCTGCATTTAATGCCATTGCAGCTGACTGTCTCGGTGTCGACGTTACCATATGGTGTTCATGGAAATCGCGGATAGCCCAGCAGTCAGAAGTAAAGTGTCCTTCGAATTTCCATTTTCCTCTCAGAACATCTTCCATAAGATATTTATGTGCACAGCATGGTTCTCCGTTTGTTCTGTTATAGGCCCCCATTACAGCCTCTACATCAGCTTCTGTAACAAGTGCTTCAAAAGCCGGAAGGTATGTTTCCCACATATCCTTCATACTTGCCTGTGCATCAAATTCATGTCTGAGAGACTCCGGACCGCTGTGCACTGCGAAATGCTTTGCGCACGCTGCTGCTTTCATTACAGGTCCGTCACCCTGGATTCCTTCTACGAATTTCACGCCAAGTCTGGATGTCAGATATGGATCCTCACCGTAAGTTTCATGTCCTCTGCCCCAACGCGGATCCCTGAAAATATTTACATTTGGAGACCAGAAAGTAAGACCTTTATAAATATCTCTGTCTTCTTTTGAAGAATATGCATTGTATTTTGCTCTGCCTTCTGTTGCAATGATATCGCCGACTTTTTTCATTTCTTCATCGTCAAATGCTGCAGCCATTGCGATTGCCTGTGGGAACATAGTTGCCACACCTGCTCTGGCTACTCCGTGCAATGCTTCATTCCAGTAATTGTACGCCGGAACACCCAGTCTTTTCACAGGGGCAGCATCGTATTTTAACTGGGAAGCCTTCTCCAGAAGTGTCATCTGAGATACCAGTTTTTCTGCTTTTTTTCTTGCTTCTGCTCTTTCTTTTCTATGGTCTTTCATTTCAAGATCCTCCTGTATTATATGGTATTATATGGTTTGATATTTGTTCGTCTGATACTTAATTTCGCTATACCAGAGTGTGTTTGAAAGTGCTTTATGTATTCTGCATTTCTTCTCTGTATTTCGTCGGTGATTTTCCTGTATGTTTCTTAAATGCCAGAGAGAAATAATTCGTGTCTCTGTAACCTACCATCAAGGCAATTTTTCCGGTTTTGATGCTGGTAGTTTCCAGCAGACTCTTTGCCTTCTCAATTCTCTTTCTGACAATATATTCGTTGCATCCTTCGCCTGTAATCCTCTTAAATAATCTGGAAAAATAATTCGGTGTGATATAGAGGCTTTCCGCAATGCTGGAAACCGAAATATCCTCTGCCAGATGCTCATCTATATAGTGTCTGGCATTGGAAATGGTATAATGTACATCCTCTTCATCATTTTCAATAAGCTGCTCAATAAACATTCTCGTAATCTCACAGGCCTCTTCTTTTCCTGCTGATGACAGGCTCTTGGAGAGTGCATCCAGCTTTCCTTCTTCTACCTCACACGATTCTTCCATGTAGGAAAAAATCAAAGAGGATGCAATCTCAAAACAACATCTGCGCACAGCAGCAGGGGAAAGATTGTAGGATTCCGTTGCCTTAGAAAAAGTGTTAAATGCCTTCAGCACATAATCCGGAGTTCCTATATTGGAGATCATGATATTTCGCAGTTCTGCATAAATTTCCCAGAAGATTTTCTTCTTATTCTGAGCCCCCATTGTCTGTATAATGTCCTGAATATTCTTTTTTTCATGTTCCAGAAGATATCTGGCATCATTGTAGGAAATCGCCAGGTTCTCAAATCCCTGCACAGCACTTCCAACCGTAATCTTTGGTTTATATTCAAATTCATCCTTCAGCACATCCGACAATTCTTCAATTTGTTCCAGAACGCTGTCGTCATCATCCTTTTCAAAACAGACAATCGCGATCGTACCGTCATCATCTGTGAATGTGATTCCTCTGTTCTGAGAATCCACCATGCTCATACAGACATTTTTGACAGTCATTGCACGGAACTTTCCATCATTTTGCTTGTCTGTATACATTCCCTGTTCCAGAAGGATCAGGCTCATTTTCTGCTTAATATCAAACTGAAAATCTTTCTGAAGAATATACAACTGCATCTCTTTATCTGCTTTTGTATGCACCAGATTTCTCATGCACTGCTCCAGTCTCATCTGCACCACAGAGCCTTGAGAACGCCACACTCTGGCCTGATTCTGCTCTTTGTTTTCCTGCTCTTTCAGTTCTTTTATCTGTTTTTCTATCGCATTGAAAAGATCATCTTCATCAATCGGTTTCAGAAAGAAATCTTGTACCTGAAGTCTCAGACTCTCTCTCGCATACTCAAAATTATCAAAGCCTGTAAGTACGATCACACGCAGTCTAGGTACCAATTCTCTGGCCGCCTTGATCAGTTCCAGCCCCGTCATCTCTGTCATCTGGATGTCCGTAACCATGATCTCAGGACCTTCCTCTTTGAGAATTTTCAGGGCCTCATTTCCTGATGCGGCAGTAAACACCTCCTCAATTCCCAGTTTTTTCCAGTCTATGGCATTTTTCATACCCATGCGTATCATTTTTTCGTCGTCAACAATCAGTACTCTATACACACGTCCACTCGCCTCCCGCTGTGTTCTTTTTGATTTCTGTCAGATATGGCAAATGGATCACGACAGTTACACCGCCAGAATCATTCTTCTGATAATAAAGGCCATATCCTTCGCCAAAAAGTAGTTCAATCCTCTTGTTTACATTTCGTACTCCATATCCGAAAGAATCTTCGTATCTGGAGAGCTGTTCATTCATTTCATCTATCTGTTCCTGGCTCATCCCTGTGCCGGTATCCGATACCTTGATCACAACTTCATCCCCCTCTTTATACGCAGTAAGATAAAGTGTGCCTGTTTTTCCCTCTTTTACTTTCATTCCATGATAAATGGAATTCTCCACAAGCGGCTGCAAAGTCAGCTTCGGTATCAGGCTTTCCTCCACCCCTGGTTCCACAACAATCTCACTTCCGATAATATTATCATATCTCATGTTCTGGATGATCATATAGTTTCGGATGTGTTCTACTTCTTCTCTGATCGGGATCACATCATGCCCTTTACTGAGACAGATACGATAATATTTTGCCAATGCCTTTACCATTGTTGAAATCTCTTTGTTCCCTTCGGCAATTGCCTGCCAATGGATACATTCCAGTGTATTATAGAGAAAATGCGGCTGTATCTGAGACTGAAGTGCATTAAAACGAATCTGCTCCAACTGATGTTGTTCCAGTTTCACCTGCTCCATCAGCACTTCGATTTCATCCATCATAGAGTTAAATCCTACTGCAAGTTTGGTAAAATCTTCTCCCATATTTTCCACGTTGATTCTGGTTCTAAGAGAACCTGTCGCAACATGATCCATCTTGGAAACCACTTTATCAAGAGGCTGATACATCTTTTTGATCAAAATTTTCGTAATAAAGCCAGCAGCTATCAGAACCACGATCAGAACTATCATTACCACTGTTATCGTTCTGAATCCAGATTCAAACAGTTTATAAGTAGATACAGAGCTGACTACATAATAATTCCAGCCTTTAATTTTCTGACATACATACATATTTCCATTCTTTGTAAATATCTGTATCCCCTTTTCCATTTCATCCATATAATTTACATATCGTCCAGTTTCCTCTTTCTCTTTGGATAACAGGATCATACCGCCTGTGTCTACAACAATTGTCTCTGCTGTAGAATCACCCGTTGCCAACATTCTCTGCACTGCAGGATCATCAAAATTCATACACAGAAGTCCTTTTGCATCAGATACTCTGCTGCAGTCATACAAAGGATAATATATACTTAAAGTATATCTGTTTCCTTTATAGTAATCATTATTATAGGAAATTTTAAGCGTTCCTTTCTGGGCATACTTGCTTCTTTCATATGCCTGCGGATACACTTCCTCAAACTGCGTAAATGACAGTGTTCCTTTCCCTCTGTAGTAATAATTTTTGTAATCTTCACTGACCACAGCTGCAAAATTCATGCTTTCATACATATTATTCAGATTTTCAAGCTTCCCGTAAATTCCATTGATATCTCCTGTTCTGAGATTGTCACGCTCCACCTGTCTGCAATAATTCTGTATGGAATCATCCATGATTGTTCCCAGTACAATTTCTTTATACGAATTCATGGAATCTCTGAACGACTCTGCAACTGTATTATTTTGCATCTGAAGCAGTTCTACAGATTGCTCTTTCATAGCAGCCATGGAAAAAAACAGAGAAACACCTGCAACTGTCAGTGTTACAAGAAGAATACTGACGGTCACAAATAAACGGAGCTTTTTATCAAACTTCCATCGGTTGAATTTTGTTAGCCATTTTTTCATGTTGTCTTTCCTTATCTGTCATATAATTTGTATATACACGAAGTTGGGGCCAAAAAAGTCTTTTGCCCCCAACTTATATCCGTGGGTCTTATTTCAGACTCTCATTCCCGGACATCATATATCATACCATATTCTTTATTTATCAGCAAATAAGTACGTTACTGTTTCATTTTCATTCAACAGCACAGTCGCAACAGAATTTGCTAAAAATCAACCCTTTACAGCACCTGCTGTCATACCTTTTACCAGTTTATCCTGGAAGATAATGAACATGATAACCATTGGTAAAAGTGTTAAGGTAAGAACTGCCATGATCATTGGTGTGTTCATGGAGTACTGTCCCTGGAATTCCCAGATTGCCAGCGGCAGTGTACGATTCTGTGCAGACTGTGTCAGTGTATTTGCGAATGAGAACTCATTCCACATATTTACACCATTGTAGATTGCCAGTGTTGCCATTCCAGGTTTGGAAAGCGGCAGGATCATGGAGAAAAACATCTGGATTTTTCCACATCCATCGATTTCAGCAGACTCTTCAATTTCTCTCGGAATCTCTTTCATAAAGCTGGTCAGGATAAATACAGAAATCGGAACCGCGAATGCGATGTACGGTCCGATCAGTGACCAGATTGTATCATAAAGTCCTGTTGACTTTGACATTTTGAATACAGGGATCAATGTAATATGTACAGGGATTGACATACATGCTACGATGATCGCGTAGATCGGCTGTGCCATTTTGAATTTAAATCTTGCCAGAGGGTAAGAAGCACATGCTGAAATAAACAGTAACAGGATCAGGGAGATTGCCAGAACAATTACACTGTTCTTGAAATAGTTTGCAAATCCGCCTGTGAGTACCTCAGTGTAGTTAGACCAGTTCAGTTTATCAGGAAGCTGGAATACACCTTTGGTAAGCATCTCAAATTTCTCTTTGAAAGAGTTCAGTACCATGAATACAAAAGGCATAAATGATACGATTGCTGCACCGATAGCAAGAACAAAAGCAATGATCCAGGCTATGATGCTTTTTCTTCTACTTTTCTTATAGCTGTCCATTCCTTAATCCTCCTGTTTTCCATTTATAAGTTTCATAGTAATCATAGATACCATTGTAATCAGGATAAACATACCTCCTGCAATGGCTGAACCATAACCCATGTTAAAGTTCTTGAATGATTCTTTGTACATATAGGTTGCCATCAGCTCTGTAGATGTACCAGGACCGCCGCCTGTCATAACATAGATCAGATCGAAGTATTTCAGAGATCCAACCATTGAAAGGATAGCTGCACTCTTAATTGACGGAATAAGAAGTGGAAGTGCAATCTTCCAGAAATACTGTCCTCTTGTAGCACCATCAATTCTTGCTGCTTCAAATACATCATATGGGATGTTTGTATAACCAGCCATAAAGTAAACCATGTAGAATGGTGTAAACTGCCATGCAATGATAAGAATAACTGTGATCAATGCTAATTTCGGATTACCAAGAAGGTCAATGTTGCCCCCTCCGAACCATCCGGAAATTGTGCTGACAATACCTCCGTTTGTTGCAAGTGCATATGTGAAAAGGAAACCAATTGCAACAGAAGACATAAGCATTGGGATAAACCAGATAACTTTGAAGATAGTAAGTTTCTTACCACCAAAGTCGAGGAATGTTGCCATTGCAAGTCCTAACGGAATCTGGATAACGATAGATAAAATCATGATGATAACATTGTTCTTAAATGCTGTCCAGAATTTTACATCTTTGATCAGTTTTGCCCAGTTTGCAAGTCCAATCATCTTCTTATCTGCGGAAATTCCATTCCACTGATATCCACTTGTAATGAATGTATCAATGATCGGATACGCGATAAATACTACTAATAAAATGACTACAGGTGCCAGAAAAAGTGCTGCTGTCTGGCGTGTTTTTCTCTGTCTTAACTGAGCCAGAGATATCCCTTTTTCATTCATTTTAGTGCCTCCCTTTTATTATTTTTTTGTTTGATCATCTGACCCAAAGTGTGCCAGAGTATGTTTGAAAAATATTTTCGGAATATGTGTAGAGATATATTTCTGAGATGGTTTGATATATTTCCTGACATGCTATTTGACATGTAATCTGACATTGAAATGATTTTTCAAGCACGCTCTGTGTGCTCACATTTTTCAAGATAAAGGGTTCTGCACTTTTCATGTGCAGAACCCTTCTTTTCTTACCTTACTCAGGTCAGAATGAATGCCTGCTTTTCTTTAAAGATTATTCAGCATCTTCCTCTGCCGCAGCATCATCTGTAGCTTCTTCTGTATCATCAGATGCACTGGAATCAGATTTAGTGCTTAAATATTCATCCATAGCTGCCTGCATTTCTTCCTGTGCTTCCTGTGGAGTCTTTGTCAGGCCAAATACTTCCTGTAAGCCATCAAGATGTGCGGATGCAACAGATGTTGGCAGGTACTGGTCATACCACAGCTGGATAGAGGATGCGTTTTCAGCTGCATCAAAGATTTCTTTTACAACAGGGTCTGTAATGTGGTCGCCTGCATCTTTTACAGGAACGATCTTGTTGTTGGAGTATGTGATATCAGCAACTTCATCTGATAAGTGGTCTGCTGCACACTCGAATGCTGCTGCAAGTTTGTCGCCTTCGCAGTTGAAAGAAATGAACTGGTCACCTACAGTACCGATCTGGATTGTAGAGTCAGCGTCAGATCCGTCGATTGCAGGGAATGGGAACCAGCCTATCTTCTGATAGAATTCTTCGCTGTCAGACTGGAATGTTCCTGTGTACCATGATCCGCAGAGAAGCATACCTGCTGTTTCCTGATACATTAACTGTTTTGCCTGTCCGTCATCTTCGCTTAAGGAGTTTACACCATCTGGGAAGTATCCGTCGTTAACCCACTCCTGAATCTTCTCACCAGCTTTGATGAAACAGTCATCTGTAAATGAGCCGGTTCCTGCTACTGCATTCTGGAATGGTTCCAGTCCGCCGTAACGAGCTGCCAGAGACATAAAGTACATGGAACCTGTCCATTTAGATCCGTTAGCAAGTGCAAATGGTGTAATTCCGTTCTCTTTTAATGTTGCACAGATATTTTCCAGATCTGCTAATGTCTTTGGCTCTTCAAGACCATATTTTTCAAACATTTCTTTGTTGTAGAAAATACCAGCCAGAGAAACATTCAGATATGGGATTGCATATACGTGTCCGTTATAACTTCCCTGCTCAATAGCTGCATCCAGAAGTTTATCTTTAATATCGGACTGATCAAGAAGATCATCAATCGGCTGAGCAAATCCGGAATCAATATATTCATACATCGGACCACCGGACCAGCTTGAGTACATATCAGGACACTCACCGGAGCTCATCGCGATAACAAGTTTTTCCTTGTATGTATCGTTCTGGATAGCTACCGAATTTACAGTATAGCCTGACTCTGTTTCTTTGTTAAACTTGTCTACTGCTGCAGTAACAATATCTTTGTCCGGGCTCTCTACCGCGATGTTCCAGTAAGTAATTTCTTTGTCGTCAGCTGCAAATGCAGTTGTCTGTGCTGCCATAGGTACCACCATAGCTGCTGTCATGGCAAGTGCCATAATCTTGTACATTCTTTTCTTCATTTCTTATTTCCTCCTTTTTTATTCACTTTGTATATTCAAGTGTATTTATCATAGCATTCCATTCACATAATGCCCATAAAATATTCTGTCCAAAATCTATAAATTTCTGTCTTTCCGTTTTTTCAGTACACAAAAATATAGATATAATGCAGAAAACTATAGATACTTACCTTAAGTAAAGTATTTGTTATTATAGCAATTTTTAAAATTTCTTCTATATCTTTTTGACTATTTCCATTATTTGCTTTAATATAAAAGAAGTTATTGTTGAATTTCAAGATTATCAATCGGAGGTAATTTAGATATTATGAGAAATTTTGAATATTATACACCAACCCGCGTCATCTTCGGAAAAGATACACACCTTCAGGCAGGTTCTCTGCTGAAGGAGTATGGAGCAAAGAAAGTCCTGATCCATTATGGCGGTCAAAGCGCTGTCCGTTCCGGACTGATTGATGAAATTACCGCTAATCTGAAAGAGGCAGGAATTGAATATGTGACTTTGGGCGGTGTTGTGCCGAATCCTCATCTTTCTAAAGTCCGTGAGGGAATTGAATTATGTAAGAAAGAAAATGTGGACTTTATCCTGGCTGTAGGCGGAGGCAGTGTTATTGACTCTTCGAAAGCCATCGGATACGGGGTTGCAAATCCTGATACAGATGTCTGGGATTTCTGTCTGAAGAAAGCAACTCCAACTGCGTGCCTGCCTGTCGGTGTAGTCCTTACCATCGCTGCTTCCGGAAGTGAAATGAGCAGTTCAAGTGTTATCACAAATGAGGAAACCAAGGAAAAAAGAGGATGTGCAAAAACAGATTACTGCAGGCCAAAATTTGCCATCTTAAATCCTCGTCTCACTTATACGCTCCCACAGTATCAGACAGAAAGCGGATGTGTAGATATCCTCATGCACACAATGGAACGTTACTTTGTAAACATCGAAACTATGGAGATTACCGACAGCATCAGTGAATCACTTATGCAGACCGTTATCTATAATGCCCGTATTCTTATGAAAGAACCAGACAACTACAGTGCAAGAGCTGAGATCATGTGGGCAGGAAGCCTCTCCCACAACGGACTGACCGGCTGCGGCACAGGCGGCGGCGACTGGGCATGCCATCAACTTGAACATGAACTTGGCGGAGTCTACGACGTAACCCACGGTGCAGGTCTGGCTGCTCTCTGGGGAAGCTGGGCAAGATACGTTTACGATGTAAACCCGGAACGCTTTGCACAATTTGCCACAAACGTATTCGACATTCCATGCGGAACCGACTATAAAGAAACAGCCCTTGCCGGAATCGAGGCAATGGAAAACTTCTTCCGCTCCGTAGAAATGCCAACCAGTTTACATGAACTCGGTCTTGACCTCACCGAGCAGGAAATCCACGACCTTGCCTTCAAATGCAGTTTCGAAGACACTCGTACCATCGGTGTCTTCAAACAACTCAATATGAAAGATATGGAAAAAATCTACCTCATGGCAAGATAGTCCCTTCCAAGTCACACCCACTGCTTATTGCTTTTCGCAATTGAAGCAGGTGACTTACTTAATTGGGTTAAACAGCTGAGAAAAATAAAAGTCTTCTAACACATCTGCAGGAGGTGTAGCAATACTTAGCTTCCGGGAATTTGCGTTATGCCAAAAAAATTCACTGTCTGAGCCCCATGGGCGAGTTTGAATTTTTCTGGCATGTTTTTAGCAAATTTCCGGAAGCTTAGTATTCCTGTCTCCGAAGCCGTGTCAGAAGACTTTTATTTTTCTCAGCGTTCCTATTAAACACCTCTTATTTTCTCTTTTTTCACAAAAATTAAAATTTTTGCTTGCATTCAAACAATCTATATGATATCATAAAACCCGTGGTAAATAACTTATCACAACCCAAATGCCCAGATAGCTCAGTTGGTAGAGCAGAGGACTGAAAATCCTCGTGTCGCTGGTTCGATTCCGGCTCTGGGCATTTTTATTATTACGGCAAACAGGAATTTGTTTTAACAACAAAATACGGCAGAAGCTTACGGAGATAATTATCCTTTCCCGCTTCTGCCGTATTTTTTCGCTCTTGCTTAAAATCCTTATCAATCTTACTGAATTAAATATACATCTGTATAATATACGCCTTTATCTTCCCCTTCCTGATGAGTCGCAACATATATATCAATACAGTTTTGCTTAATTGCGCCGCCGCAATCCTCTGCAACATAAACCTGTCCATTAATTACAACCTTAGATCCATATGGAATCTGAGACGGGTCTACTGCAATCGTATGATTAGTTGTTGCAGTCACACCGGTTGATGTAATGCCGTTTGCCCATGGACCGCAGCAGATACTGCATGGACAGTAATGCGTGATCTTAAATGTTCCCAATGGCTTCAGCGTTGCATCAGAAGATACGGCAACCGGAGTACCTACTTTCACCCCTTTAACAGACTCTCCCTTAGATGCAGTCACACCATCCACTGCGTCAGCAAATACACCCTTGCCTTCGCTTTTATGGATTACTCCAGCTTCCTGACCATCAACTTCTGCAATCTTTGTTTCCTCTTCACTCTCTTTAGTATCTGTTACATTTTCCAACACACCGGTCGGAATATATCCTATCGTATTCTTTCCCTCATCATTCTTATAGGAAATCTGGCTCCAGATATCATTGACAGTGGCAAGACGTCTGATTTCATCCTCCTGAATAACCTCTCCTACCACTTCACCATCCTTCTTACCCGGATAATCCAGAATATCACTGTCTTTTAATGCTGTAAAAGTTCCCTTCGCAGTTTTGATCTGGTCGCTGTCATTAATATTCTTCGTTCTTACATATCCGCTGATCTTCTGTGTACCGTTCTTTCCTTTGTACTCATAAGTCACCTTACTCCATCCATTGTCACATACGGCAACACGTTCCACATTAGTTCCAAGATATACTTTCTTTAATTTCCTGGCATCCTTTCCAGGATTAGATCTTATATATGTATACTTCACAGATATGGAAACTGTATCCGTCCTGGCAACGGCTGTTACTTTATCACCAGTTCCATTATCAATTTCAAAAGTCGGGGGAGTTTTTTTATCCTTCTGATACGCATTAAGCGTACCCTCATAGTCAAGAATATCCGCTGATACCGTGTTCGGAACCATCAATACAGAACAAAGTGCCAGCATCATCAGTCTTTTCTTCATATGCAAATATCATCTCCTTTATTGCTTTGCATTCACTAATCATAGCACAGCGCCCCATGTTTTGCAATTTTCCTGTCACAGACTTCACGGAATGTTCAGACTTTACTGCTAAATACAAATTGAACAGCCTTCCAGGTTATAAATAAAACAAAAAAAACTCAAAAAACATTTGACAAGCATCACCTTTTATAGTAATATATATCTTGTCGCTGAGGTAAATACTTTAACGATACAATTTCACAAATGCGATAGTGGCGTAGTTGGTAACGCGCGACCTTGCCAAGGTCGAGACCGCGGGTTCGAGCCCCGTCTATCGCTCTTGAGGAATCAGCAAATGCTGATTCTTTTTTATTTTACTAGTCAAACGGATATTCGCAATTGAAACAGGGGCTTACTTGATTGGGTTAATCTATTAATATCCATTAAATTTTTTCCATGTTATTTTTATCTAACTTACCACATTCCCTCTACCAATAACCAGTGCGAGACCAATTATGGTTTGGCGTGCATTTGCAGGAGCTTTAGAAAAAGTTAGCGTCTGGAAATCTGCGTTATGTAAAAAAATCTCACTGTCTGAGCCGTTTGTACGGCGAGTTTGAGATTTTTTTACATGCTTTTAGCAGATTCCCAGACGCTTAGTTTTTCTTAAGCTCCGAAACCGCACACCAAACCATAATTGGTCTCGCACGTCCCTTTATTTCTTAATGATGGAACAGTCTGATTCCAGTAAAACTCATTGCCATTCCATATTTATTACAGGTATCAATCACGTCCGCATCACGAACAGAGCCACCCGGCTGCGCAATATATTTTACACCACTCTTATGTGCACGTTCAATATTATCACTGAATGGGAAGAATGCATCAGATCCCAGTGTAACATCTGTCATCTGATCCAGCCATGCACGTTTCTCTTCTTTTGTAAATACTTCCGGTTTCTCTGTAAAAGTCTTCTCCCACATTCCGTCAGCAAGTACATCCATATATTCATCCCCGATATAAACATCTATCGCATTATCACGCTCTGCACGTGAAATAGTATCCTTAAACGGCAGATTCAGTACTTTAGGACACTGACGAAGGAACCAGTTGTCTGCTTTTTGTCCTGCAAGTCTTGTACAGTGTACTCGTGACTGCTGTCCTGCTCCTACACCAATTGCCTGTCCGTCTTTAACGAAGCATACAGAATTGGACTGTGTATATTTCAGAATAATCAGAGAAATCTTCATATCACGTTTCGCTTCTTCAGTAAGCTCTTTATTCTCAGTCACGATATTAGAAAGCATCTCATCATCAATCACAAGTTCCTGACGTCCCTGCTCAAAAGTGACACCAAATACTTCTTTATGTTCCAGTGGAGCCGGTACATAGTTCTCATCGATCTGAATAACATTGTAATTGCCTTTTTTCTTCTGCTTCAGAATCTCAAGAGCCTCTTCTGTATATCCTGGTGCAATGACACCATCAGATACTTCTCTCTTGATCAGAAGAGCTGTATCTTTGTCACATACATCAGAAAGAGAAATAAAATCTCCAAAAGATGACATTCTGTCTGCGCCACGTGCTCTTGCGTAAGCACATGCTAACGGGGAAAAATTCTTCCAGTCCATATCATTGACCCAGTAGATTTTTGCCAGAGTCTCTGTAAGAGGAAGTCCTACAGAAGCTCCTGCAGGTGATACATGTTTAAAGGATGTTGCAGCCGGAAGTCCTGTAGCTTTCTTCAAGTTTGTTACCAGCTGCCAGCCGTTAAATGCATCCAGGAAATTGATATATCCCGGTCTTCCGGAAAGAACTTTAATTGGAAGTTCTGAACCGTCTGCCATATAAATCTTTGCAGGTTTCTGATTCGGGTTACAGCCATACTTTAATTCGAATTCTTTCATTATATAAATCCTCCATATGAAACAAATATTCTAAATCCGGTCTGATGTTTACTCATCAGTTATTATTTATTTTTGTTAATGATCTTACTTTCATATTTACCGGTTTCAATATCAATATATCTCACGAACAAAGATACTTTATTGTCTTCGTTCAGGCTGTTCCAGAGAAGCTCTGCAAATTCATCCATATCGTCTGGAATTGCTACCAGCTTGGGCTCTCCTTCAAAACTCGGGAGTGGATTTCCGTCACATTTATATGTATGAATAAAATGACCCTCTCCTGCAATTGCGTTCTCATATGCAAATGTATAGCGATTACATGCATTCGGATTTCCGTTATTACTCTTGAGGATTGACATTGCATAGTTAAATTTTCCATTCTCTACATGAATGATACCGGAAATACGAGGTGTATAATTCGGACCATCCGGTTCAAATTCTCTGCTTCTTAAGGACTGCTCAAAGGTAAGCTGACGATCCATGCCTTCATAGACAGTGTCTGTCTGATCCCCGTTAGTTACGATTGTTTTGTTTCCCAGTACACGTACAGGTGCGTAGATGATCAGACTTGGATCTGTAAGTTTGGACGGGTCAAAGGCCTGTGTGCGGATTCCCTCGCCATCTTCTACAAATACTCTGTTTCTGCTGTTCTCGCTTCTGCCCATAATGAAATAAGCTGTCACTGCCTTCTTACCGTCTGCGGAACGTCCGATCACAATTCCTCTTCCAGGATAGGAATTCTCTTTCAGTTCTTTTTCCAGTGATAACATTTCCATAGTTTTTTCTCCTTTTCGTAAAAATAAAGACAAAAAAGCCTGGGAAACCCTTTATCTCCAGGCTGCCCAGGCGGTCGGCTCGTATCTACGCTGCACTCCCTGTAGGTAATCCTACTTCCGCCAGTCATGCAGGCACTGTTGTGAAAAACTCACACGTTGTTATTATAGTACAATACTTTTTTGTGGATTTCAAGGCAAATTTTTTTGTAGAACACTCATTTTCTGTGTGAGCAGTAACTCTGTATGATTTTCTATACTCAAAGAGTCCTGATACTACATTACTTTTCCCATTTATCTACTGACTATTCTGTAATCCATAATCCACATCAATCTGCGCCGCAATGTCCGATTTCATCTGAATCCATGCGTCAGGATTCTCCACATAATATTTCGGACAGTCTTTTCCGGTAACATCATAATGACGGATCACGTTCTCTGATGTAAGCCCGAATCGTGTGCAAAGCCATGCTGTTAATTTCACTACTGAATCATACGTTGCATCATTGAATTTCCCTGTCTCGTCCTGATGACAGCATTCAATTGACAGAGTATCCACATTACGGGAATTCGTCGCATAAGACATCTCTGAAGTAGGAATACACTGAACCACTTCCCCATCCAGTCCAATTACAAAATGGCTGCTCACTTTTGTCTCATGAGTATTTGCCAGATTTTCAAAATAATTCCTGTTTGCAATTGCTGTCGCTCCCGGATTTGCAGTATAGTGAATCGCAATATACTGTACACTTTCGATAGGAATCTGCGGTCTGGAATACTCATTGGGTGTAAGCAGTTCCACATCTATATACGGTGCGCCCTCTTTCTGCCATTGCTCAGGTCCGCCTGATGAATCTGCTACATCTGTCTGTGACTGTTCCGTATCGGAAACCATTATACCAGAATTATGTAAAAATCCCCCTATGCTCCATCCGGCTTCATCGGCACGGTTTAACAGGTTCCAGCAGGCCAGAATAATAACAATCAGCAAAGCAGCCATAAGAAGACGTCGATTTCTCTGCCTTACTCTGCTGCTCTTTCCCCTTTTCTTTCTTCTGGATCTGGATACCGTTTTCGATGCTTTTGTACCTGTTTTCTTCTTTCTGTTTGTCTGTTTCTGCATTTTTACCTTCTCTTGCAGTTATCCTGCCCGAAAAAACACCCCGGCCGGCATGCCGGAAGGTATTCGCTTTCCCTTCACCAGCAGCCAACCAGGGCATCTATTACTGTAAATCTCTATTATTTATCATCTACGCTATAGTTCGGAGCTTCTTTTGTGATGTGAATATCATGTGGATGAGATTCCTTAAGAGATGCTGCAGAAATCTTGATGAATCTGCCTGTTTCTTTCAGTTTCTCAATTGTCTCTGCTCCACAATATCCCATACCGGAACGGAGACCGCCCATGAGCTGGAATACAGTATCCTCAACATGTCCTTTGTAAGCAACACGTCCTTCAACACCTTCCGGAACAAGCTTCTTCGCGTTCTCCTGGAAGTAACGGTCTTTACTTCCGTTCTCCATAGCTGCGATAGATCCCATACCACGGTATACTTTATATTTTCTACCCTGATACAGTTCGAAAGTTCCCGGGCTCTCATCGCATCCTGCGAACATGCTTCCCATCATGCAGACATTCGCACCAGCTGCGATTGCTTTTGTGATATCTCCTGAGTATTTGATACCACCATCTGCGATGATCGGGATTCCGTATTCTTTTGCTGCTTCGTAGCAGTCCATAACAGCTGTGATCTGTGGAACACCGATACCTGCAACAACTCGTGTTGTACAGATAGATCCAGGTCCGATACCAACTTTAACTGCATCTACGCCAGCTTCGATCAGAGCCTTTGTTGCAGCACCTGTTGCTACGTTACCTGCGATTACCTGCAGATCCGGATATGCAGCCTTAATCTCACGTACAGCTCTCAGAATGTTCTCTGAATGGCCATGTGCAGAGTCAATTACGATTACATCTACAGATGCCTTAACAAGTGCATCTACACGTGCAAGTACATTTGCTGTGATTCCTACTGCTGCACCGCAGAGAAGACGTCCCTGATCATCTTTTGCAGCCAGAGGATATTTGATCTGTTTCTCAATATCTTTAATAGTAATTAAACCTTTTAAGTTAAAGTCATCATCTACAATGGGTAATTTCTCTTTACGGGATTTTGCCAGAATCTTCTTGGCTTCTTCCAGTGTGATTCCCTCTTTGGCTGTGATCAGTCCCTCAGAAGTCATGCACTCTTTGATCTTCTTGCTGAAATCTGTCTCAAATTTCAGATCACGGTTGGTAATGATTCCGACCAGCTTTCTGCCTTCTGTGATCGGCACACCGGAGATACGGAACTTCGCCATTAACTCATCTGCGTCCTTAAGTGTATGTTCAGGAGATAAATAGAAAGGATCTGTGATAACACCGTTCTCGGAACGTTTTACCTTATCTACTTCTTCTGCCTGTGCTTCAATGGACATATTCTTGTGGATAATACCAATACCACCCTGTCGTGCCATAGCAATTGCCATGCGATGCTCGGTTACTGTATCCATTCCTGCACTCATCATAGGAATGTTCAGTTTAACCTTCTTTGTTAAGTAAGTTGTGACATCTACCTGATTCGGAATTACCTTTGAATATGCCGGAACTAACAGAACGTCATCAAATGTAATGCCTTCACCAATGATAGTACCCATTGCATTTCCTCCCTTGCGTATATGAAATTGAATTACTATTGTAACAGGAACATTACGAAGTAATTTCCCATATTGTAATAAATAAAAAGGAACCAGTAATTGGCCCTTTTATTTTTCACAAGTGTAACAAATATAAGTTTCTATGTCAATCCAAAAAAACTTTGCTCGGTGCTGAATTTTTCATAGCTTTTGCAAGTGCTTCATCCGGTTCCAGGATAATCTTACATAAATCTCCGTTCATTTTTGTAATAATTCCAAAACGCTTATGCTCTGGATTTCCTGATGAAAAGTCCATCACTTTCATCTTCTGATTTCCGTTGTAATAGTCCATTCTGTGGGAATTCAACGGTGCTGCCAGATCTGCCTCTGACAGTTTAAAACTGCTTACTTTCTTTCTCTTTGTCTTTGACATGATCATGTCGATGTCGAAATCACCATTGATAAACAGATATTCATATTCTACATCTGTTTTTGGAATCACAAAATAGCATGCAATTCCAAATGCAATGGCCAGGATCAGTGCAAGCGGGTGAACAAAAAGTCCTGCAAATACTGCCAGTGCTGTCAAAACGATCAGTCCGTATTTGACCAGGCTGTCCTTGGCAGTCTTGTCTTTCTTTACCAGTAATTCTGAATACAAGTCGCCCATTGTTTTGTCTCCTTTTCATTTGTTTTTCTGTAATTGATACAGTTTTGGTACAGCATATTTAACAATTTTCTTTTTTGCTATACTGTTTTTCTGCATTATATCACAAAACGGAACCATCGTCTATGACGACGGTCCCGTTTCATATATTTTCGCTGCTGACACTGTGTTACTGTTCACTCCGTGTCCAGCAACACGCTTTGCCATGCACAGAATCTATACTAATCACATATTTTCTGCGGCATAATTTTATTCCATGATCACAGAATTACATCATTCCCATTCCCGGGTTAGCAGCCGGTGCTGGTGTGTCTTCTTTGATGATCGCAACAGCAGATTCTGTTGTAAGTAATGTAGATGCAACACTTGTAGCGTTCTGAAGAGCGCTTCTTGTAACCTTTGCAGGGTCAAGAATGCCTTCGCTTACCATATCTACATATCTTTCGTTCAGAGCATCGAAACCGATTCCTGGTTCGGATTCTCTTACTTTGTTGATGATTACGGAGCCTTCCAGTCCTGCATTTGCAGAAATGCGGAACAGAGGAGCTTCCAGAGCTTTCAGGATGATGTTTGCACCTGTCTTCTCATCACCTTCCAGAGTTGCTGCAAGTTTTGCAACTTCTTTGGATGCATGGATGTAAGCAGAACCGCCACCTGCGATGATACCTTCCTCTACTGCTGCTCTTGTAGCTGCAAGAGCATCTTCCAGACGAAGTTTTGCTTCTTTCATTTCTGTTTCAGTGGAAGCACCAACACGGATAACAGCTACGCCGCCAGCCAGTTTTGCAAGTCTTTCCTGTAATTTCTCTTTATCAAATTCAGATTTTGTTTCTTCGATCTGTCCACGGATCTGAGCAACACGGTTTGCGATTGCATCTTTGTCACCCATGCCATCAACGATAACTGTGTTCTCTTTTGCAACTTTAACGGATTTTGCACGTCCTAACTGTTCCATAGTTGCATCTTTCAGTTCCAGACCAACTTCTTCGGAAATTACCTGGCCGCCAGTAAGGATTGCAATATCCTGAAGCATTTCTTTTCTTCTGTCGCCATATCCAGGAGCTTTGACAGCTACTACCTGGAATGTTCCTCTTAATTTGTTTACGATCAGAGTTGTAAGAGCTTCGCCTTCTACATCTTCAGCGATGATGAGAAGTTTTGCACCAACTTTTACGATCTGCTCCAGTAATGGAAGGATTTCCTGAATGTTGCTGATCTTCTTGTCTGTGATCAGGATGTATGGATCTTCCAGGTTTGCTTCCATTTTTTCCATATCTGTTGACATGTATGCGGAAACATATCCACGGTCGAACTGCATACCTTCTACAAGGTCAAGTTCTGTGTGCATTGTTTTGGATTCTTCTACTGTGATAACGCCGTCTTTGGAAACTTTTTCCATAGCGTCTGCTACTAACTGTCCAACTGTTTCATCGCTTGCAGAAATAGATGCAACGTTTGCAATCTGTTTCTTTCCGCTGATTGTCTGGCTCATATTCTTGATTGCTTCTACAGCTACATCTGTAGCTTTCTTCATACCTTTTCTCAGGATGATCGGGTTAGCGCCTGCTGCCAGGTTTCTCATTCCTTCATGAACCATAGCCTGTGCAAGAACTGTAGCTGTTGTTGTACCATCACCTGCTACATCGTTTGTCTTGGAAGCAACTTCTTTGATCAGCTGTGCTCCCATATTTTCGAATCCGTCTTCCAGTTCGATTTCTTTTGCAATTGTAACACCGTCGTTTGTGATAAGTGGAGCACCGTATGGTTTGTCAAGAACTACGTTTCTTCCTTTCGGTCCTAATGTTACTCTTACTGTATCAGCTAATTTATTTACACCAGCTTCAAGTGCTGCTCTGGCTTCTGCGCCGAATTTAATTTCTTTTGCCATGATAAAATGACCTCCTGTTTAAATTCTATTTTAATAACTCTTCTGTCGTGTCTTATTTAACAATCGCAAGAATATCATTCTGTTTTACGATGATGTATTCTGTGCCGTCCATTTTTACTTCTGTTCCTGAATATTTGGAGTAGATAACTTTATCACCTACAGCAACTTCCATTTTTACTTCTTTGCCATCAACTACTCCGCCAGGTCCTACAGCTACTACTTCTGCCTGCTGTGGTTTTTCCTGTGCCTGTCCTGGAAGAACGATTCCGGATTTTGTTGTTTCTTCTGCTTCAACCTGTTTTAATACAACTCTGTCACCTAAAGGTACTAATGTCATGATCTATGATCCTCCTTTATTCTCCAACTTAGAATTTGTGCTGTTACCGATTATTCTGTGTTGAATTCCGGTAACTGTTTCGGCGCTCTGTCTAACCTTGCCGATTTTTGCTAGCACTCATTTGCTTCGAGTGCTAATCACTGTCCTTATATTATTGAAAATGAGCTGATTTCGCAAGTTCTTTCAGCATCACCAAATATAATATATACTCTTATTTTCTCTCTTATTCTCATTTTTACTCTCATTTTCTTAATTTGCAAATAATTTTAGTTTTTACTGCACTTTGAATAAAATAAGTTACCTGGAACTTCCACTTCATACACAAAACAATTCACAGATAAACAAGAATGACTATCAGAGGGCTTTTTATATCACAGGAACATTACAGAGTAATTTCCTGTGATATAAAAAAACTGCCCGCAGGTCAGCGGACAGTTTCTTAATTTTCATCAATCAGATCTTTATGACTTTAAAGATTTATTATGATTTCTTATTTCTCTGGGCCTTAATCTCCTCAAGTTCATCAAAGATCACCTCATTGAGAACTTTGATATAAGTTCCTTTCATACCGGAAGATCTGGATTCGATCACACCGGCACTCTCGAATTTCCTTAATGCATTTACGATCACAGATCTGGTAATTCCCACACGGTCTGCAATCTTACTTGCAACCAGAATTCCCTCGTCTCCGTCCAGTTCGTCAAAAATATGGATGATTGCTTCCAGTTCGGAGAAAGATAAAGTATTAAATGCAGATTTCACTACCTGCTGCTTTCTGTCTTCCTCTGCATTCTCTTCATGAACTGCGCGCATCATCTCCAGGCCTACAACTGTTGTTCCATATTCACTGACAATAATATCTTCAATATCATATGGTCTGTCATAGCGATACATAAATACAGTACCCAGCCTCTCTCCTGCAATATCTATCGGATTTATAATTCCCTGATAACTGCTTGACACATGTTCGAATCCCAGTGTCTGAAGATTCACATTCTCTTTTGTTGACAGAACTCCCAGAAATCTCTCATTTAATAATGAGTCCACATAGCCTCCAACTTTATCCTCGATCAGCTCAGTAATCTCCTCTACACCCGGACATAAACTGACGCCCAGAACCTTTCCTTTTTTGCTGAGAACCAGAATATTGGAACTCAATGTCTCCATCAAAACCTGGCAGATATCATTAAATACTACCTTGCTGGAACTGCTGTTATGCAGAAGTTTATTGATTTTTCTTGTTTTATCCAGCAGCTGAACGCTCATATTGTCCTCCTTTCGCCTTGTGCATATCTGAAATTTTCATTACTGGTCACAAAATGAACAATAACATCTTTTTTGACACGATTCACTGAATGAACAGTAACTTTCTTTTATTTTGAAAGAAGATTCAGACATACCTGGTCAGTAACTTTCCTGATACTTTAATACTACACGTTTCGCAGGTAAATTACAAGACAAATTTTAATATTTTTTAATTTATTTTTGCTTTTCTGAAAATAGATTCCTTTTGCAAATATTATTCAACAAATACATCTATATTATCCGTCCGATCAAATCATCCATCCCGCACTCTTTCATAGCAAATAACTGCTCCATATTTTATCAGAAAAAATTTGTGCTTCATATGAGCAAAAAAATACAGGAAAAAGAGGATCCTTCTCCCTGTATTTACTGACTTTATATTATTTTATCGTATCCTTTGCCTCGACATATCCACATGTCTCCTGACTGCATACAAGTTTGTTCCCCTTTTCCACCATATAACTTCCACATTTCGGGCATTTCTTTGCAGATGGTTTCTGCCAGGACATAAAATCACATTCCGGATTATTCTCGCATCCATAGTATTTACGTCCTTTTTTAGTTTTCTTAAGAACAAGTTCTTTGCCGCATACCGGACATGGTACACCGATTTTCTCAAAATATGGCTTGGTATTTCTGCACTCAGGGAATCCCGGACATGCAAGGAAACGTCCATGAGGACCATATTTTATAACCATATTTCTGCCGCAGTTATCACAGATCACATCTGTAACTTCATCCTGAATATCAACTTTCTCAAGCTCTTCCTCTGCAGCATCTACGTCCTTTTTCAGATCTGGATAGAAGTTGCTGACTACTGTCTTCCATTTGACCGTACCTGCTGCTACGCAGTCCAGAAGTCCCTCCATAGTTGCTGTAAAGTTTACATCTACGATACTTGGGAATGCCTGTTTCATGATGTTGTTGACAACTTCACCAAGCTCTGTAACATAAAGATTCTTCTGTTCCTTGGCCACATAACGGCGGCTGATAATAGTGGTAATAGTCGGCGCATAAGTACTCGGACGTCCGATTCCCAGTTCTTCCATCGTCTTAACCAGGGATGCTTCTGTGTAATGTGCAGGAGGCTGTGTGAAATGCTGTTCCGGTTTCAGTTCCTTAAGTGTAAGCTTCATACCTTTCTCAAGGCTCTGATTCAGCACATTCCCCTTCTTCTGATCCTCTTCGTCTGTATATACGGACATAAATCCATCAAATACAATTTTGGATGCAGAAACAGTAAAGATGTATTCATCTGCTCCGATCTTTACAGAAGTAGTCTCATACTTCGCAGGAGCCATTCTGCTGGCTGCGAAACGTCTCCAGATCAACTGATACAGTCTGAACTGATCCCTGGACAGAGATTCTTTCAAAAGTGCCGGTGTACGGCTGATATCTGTCGGACGGATCGCCTCGTGGGCATCCTGGATCTTCTGTCCTTTTTTTACTGTTTTCTCAGACTTTGAAACATAATCCTCTCCATACTGGGCAGTAATATATTCTCTTGCTGCTGCATCTGCTTCTTCGGAGATTCGTGTAGAATCCGTACGCAGGTAAGAGATCACACCGACTGTACCATTTCCCTTGATATCAATTCCTTCATATAACTGCTGCGCCAGACGCATAGTCTTCTGAGTAGAAAAGTTCAGTGTTTTGGCAGCTTCCTGCTGTAAGGTACTGGTAGTAAACGGAAGCGGAGCGTTCTTGATCCTCTCACCTTTCTTTACCTCTATGATCTCATATTCCTTATCCTGCAGAGATGCAAGAAGTTCATCCATCTCCTGTTTATTGTGGATATTCATCTTCTTATCTGTACCATAAAACTTGGCCTGAAGCGGTTTCCTCTCACCCTTTACCTGAAACTCTCCGTCAAGACTCCAGTATTCCTCCGGAATGAATGCGTTAATCTCATCTTCTCTGTCGCAAATGATACGCAAAGCAACAGACTGTACACGGCCAGCACTTAAACCTCTCTTGACTTTCACCCAAAGTAGTGGACTGATCGTGTAACCAACCATACGGTCAAGCATACGTCTTGCCTGCTGTGCATCTACCAGATCCATATCCAGGTCTCTTGCCTGCTTAATGGAAGATTTTACTGCTGTCTTGGTAATCTCATTAAAAGTAATTCTGTGCATCTTCTTTGGATCTTCTTTCAAAGCCTGCATCAGATGCCAGGAAATTGCTTCTCCCTCACGGTCAGGGTCAGTTGCCAGATAGATCTTATCTGCTTTCTTTGCTGACTTACGAAGCTTCGCAAGCAGTTCTCCCTTTCCTCGGATCGTTATATATTTAGGTTCGAAATCATGTTCTACATCAATTCCGAACTGACTCTTGGGAAAATCACGAACATGTCCGTTTGAAGCTTCCACATCGTAATTTGCACCAAGGAATTTTTTAATTGTTTTCACTTTTGCAGGTGATTCTACTATCACCAGATATTTCGCCATGCTACCTCTCCTAGTCGTAATCTGTTATTGTTCACTTCGCTCTCAATAAAACTCTTCGCAATGCACAGATTTTATGCCGGTCGCACAAACCTGCGCTGTATCTCCGGGAATTCTGACATTTTCATGCCCAAACACCTCGCAGAACAGTGGTACTGGAACCATAACAGTATTCTTTCTCTATTTTAACTGCTTCTTACATAGTAGTGTCTCCCGCACTCTCTTATGAGCCCCCGCAGTGTCAGTTCCACCAGACAGTTACTTACTTGTGCCGGGGAAAAACCTGTTTTTCTCACAATGTAATCGGGATTTTTGGGTCGTAAATCGAGACAACTATACACCATATTCAAATCAGTTGCAAGTCCTAAGTTGTTTTTTTCCTCTGTTTGTGTGACTTTTCCTGGAGAAATTCCAAGTTCTTCCAGCAAGACTTCCGGACAATATGCAATCCCTGCGCCATCATAAATCAACTGATGACATCCTCTGCTGAGAGCGTCTGTGACAGCACCCGGAATAGCATAAACCATCTTCCCCTGTTCCAGTGCAAAACCCGCTGTGATCAATGAACCACTATTCTCTTTTGCTTCTACCACCAGAACTGCATCTGCCAATGCACTGATGATCCGATTGCGCGCCGGAAAATGCCATGCTGCAGGTTCGGAGCCCGGAGAATATTCGCTGATAATCCCGCCATTTTCCCACAGAATCCTTTCATATAATTTTCTGTTAGTCTTTGGATAACATATATCTACTCCGCTTCCAAGTACTGCAAATGTAGGCATACTGCCCTCCAGCGCACCTTTATGACTTTCTGCATCGATACCAAGAGCCAGACCACTGATGATCTGAACTCCTGCCAGACTTAAAGTTTTTGCATAACGAAAAGCCTGGATTCTGCCATAGGGACTGCACATTCTTGCCCCGATCACAGCTACCGTCCGTCTGTCAGGATTAGGCAGGCATCCTTTTACATATAATTTTGCCGGCATGGAAGTATATTGTTTCATTTTCTGCGGATAATCCGGTTCTGTTTTCTCGATGCACCGAATCTGATCTGTGTTACTGTTGTTTCCTCTTATATCAGTTCTTTCCATATAAAATACCTCGCAGATCTTTATTTTATGACAGAATCTTTATCAAACGTCCTGTATGACAGCGCCTCACCGATATGACAGTCCGCAATGAATTCTTCGCCATCCATATCTGCAATTGTTCTGGCTACTTTCAAAATCCTGTGATAAGATCTGGCACTGAATGCAATTTTATCAAATGCTCTTGCAAGAAGCCTGGACGCGCTGTCTGTGAGAGGACAAAATTTATCAATCTGACTGCTGTCAAGCTGGCTGTTAAAGTTAATCCTCTCATCCTTGTACCTCTCTGCCTGGATTTTCTGTACTTTCTCCACCCTTTTTCTGATGATTAAGGAGGTTTCTCCCTTTTTCCCACAGTGAAGCTGCGAAAAGGATATTGGCGGTACTTCCGTGCTGATGTCAATCCTGTCGAGGAGCGGACGACTGATTTTCCCCATATAATGGCTGATTTCTCCGGCTGAACAGGTACATCTGTTCAAATCCGGATAGTATCCGCACGGACAGGGATTCATAGCTGCACATAACATAAAATCTGCCGGGAAACTATAAGTTCCGCTTGCCCGGGCTATCTGTATCACCTTGTCCTCCATAGGCTGTCTCAGAAGTTCCAGGCTTGCCCTTGAAAACTCCGGCATCTCATCCAGAAAAAGCACACCTTTATGTGCCAGTGTGATCTCTCCGGGTCTCGGATTGCGGCCGCCGCCTGCAATTGCCTGAGGAGTACTTGTGTGATGAGGACTTCGAAAAGGACGTTCACTAATTAACGGATGTTCTCTGGATAGAAGTCCTGCAATACTGTAGATTCTTGTAAGTTCCAGTTTCTCTTCAAATCCAAGTCCGGGCATAATGGTAGGAAGCCTTCTGGCAAGCATAGTTTTGCCAGTTCCCGGAGAACCTATAAAAAGTATATTATGGAAGCCGCTTACTGCAATCTCAGCTGCTCTTTTTGCTCCCTCCTGGCCTTCAATATCTGAAAAGTCCATCTCTCTGCCTGGCTTTATAGTTAATATCTCATCTGCTTCTGTTTTCATTTTCAGATAAGGTTCCGGATTCTGAAGACATTCGATTAATTCCTTTAAATTCTTTACTCCAGCTACCGGTACATCGGAAACCAGTCTGCCTTCTTTCAGGTTATCGTAAGGAACTACACAGAATCTGCTTCCCAGATTTCTCGCACACAATACAATAGGAAGAATACCTGAAACTCCATGAATCTCACCATCCAGACCGATTTCGCCTGACATCATAACTCCGCTGACAACCTGAGGACTGATCATGCCAAAAGCAGCCAGAACTGCCGCTGCCACGGGAACGTCAAATCCTGCCCCCTCTTTCTTCACATCTGCGGGAGCGAAATTAACTGTGATTCTCTTCGGTGGAAACTGATAACCATTGTTTTTCAATGCAGTGCGGACTCTGTCCTGTGCTTCTTTTACCTGCGCAGATGGAAATCCTACCATAATAAAGGACGGCAGTCCATTACTTACATCTGCCTCTACCTGGACAGGACATACTTCTACACCGAAGATTGCAGCTGATAATACACTTGCAAACAAAAATTACTCCTTTCTGCGAGCATAAATTTCCCCGAATATTTATGTGCATATAAATTATTACAAGTCTCCACCCACTGCTCATTGCTTTTCGCAATTGAAGCAGAGGATTTACTTGATTTGGTTAAATTATTTTATATGGGATCTTTCTGAGAAATCAGATTTGAAAAAAAGATTATCTTTTATTATAGTCCATTTTGCTCCATTTTGCAATAGTGCAATTTGTTCTGTTTTATACTTTCTTCACAATAGGATGTTCAATCAGAGATTCATAGCAGCACATCAGAATCTTCTTATCGGAATCCGATTGAGATCAAAATATCTAACAGAGAGGTGAATCATATGAAATTTCAGCGTATTCAGGATTTACGAACAGACGCAGACCTGTCTCAGAAACAGCTTAGTGAGATTCTTCATATCAGCCAGCGTTCTTATTCACACTACGAAACAGGATCACGCAACATTCCAATTGAAATGTTGATCAGACTTGCAAATTATTATGACATCAGTATTGATTATCTGGTCGGACGCACTGATAAAAAAGAAATGAACAAATAGAACTACAAAACAAAAGGATTCCTGTAACCTTCTGCGTTACCTGAATCCTTTTGTTATATCTTATATACTTTTATGTATTTTACCGTTATCCTCTGATCATGACGGTATCTGCAGACGGATGTATTTTCGCCCCCTCTGCTTTTGTCTTTGTCTTAATATTGACATACAGGATGCCATTATCAAAAGTAATATAGCCCTTTGCCACATTTCCCAGAGAATCTGTAAAAGAAAATCTTGACGCATTGCCTGCTACAGATTTCTTTACCGTAGCTTCGCAGGTTGCCGTTTTTTTCCTGTTCGTCTGTGAATAAGTAAATGTAACCGATTTCTGACTGAGTTTCGTAATCTCGATCACAATTCTGCCATTCTTGCTGTGCCAGCTTCCCAGATAGTCATCCGGGTCAAAAACATATGCTCTCTCCAGAACTGGAGTTGGTGTTGCCGTCGGGATCGGTGTAGGGGTCGGAGTCGGAGTAGCCGCTGGTGTCGGGGTTACAGTCGGAACACTTTCCAGTGCTGCAAGTGCTTCTTCCTTTCGCTGCTGCCTGTCTGCATTTTTTCTCTGCTGAACCAGCAGAGTTCCTGCAAATATAAGCATAAAGAACAGGATCAGTACAAATATCAGAAGCTTCTTAAGTCTTCTTTTCTTTTTGTTCCTTTTCTGTTTCATCTCATTCTGATTATTGATTTCCGACAAATTTTACGTCTCCTCTTTGTTTTCGTATTTCTTACATTAATGCATTCTTTAGCTGTTTTTCAACAGAATATTTTTATTCTTTTCCGTCCCAGCAGTAAGTACAAAGTTTACAGGGAGAAATTCCGATGGATTCTTTCAGATCATCCAGTCTGTGGAATTTCAGGGATGTAAAGTTTAATTCCTTACGGATCTCTTCCAGCATTTCTTTATAATTGGTTGAATTCGGATCTGCATAATCTGAAAGGATCTTGTCGCTGACATTATCACCTTCACGTTTTGCAATAATACGTCTTGTGATCAGATCCATCTCTGATTTGGAACGTGAGAAGTTCAGGTATTTACATCCATACAGTAACGGCGGACATGCAGGACGGATATGTACTTCTTTGGCCCCGTTTCTGTAAAGAAATTCTGTGGTTTCTCTTAACTGGGTTCCACGTACAATGGAATCGTCGATCATAAGAAGACTCTTGTCCTTGATCAGACGATGCACAGGAATCAGTTTCATTCTGGCGATCAGGTTTCTCTGACTCTGGTGAGTCGGCATAAAAGATCTCGGCCAGGTTGGTGTATATTTGATAAACGGGCGGGCAAAAGGTACGCCGGACTGGTTGGCATATCCGATGGCATGGGCAATACCTGAATCCGGAACTCCGGCTACAATGTCCGGATTTACTTCTCCTTTATCTCGTTTTGCCAGCATATCCCCACAATGATAACGCATTTCCTCTACATTGATGCCTTCATAGGTTGAAGTCGGATATCCATAATATACCCATAGGAAAGAACAGATACGCATCTCTTCTCCAGGCTTCTGCAAAGTTTCCACTCCATCAGGAGTCACTGCAACAATTTCCCCTGGTCCAAGTTCTTTGAGATCTTCATATCCAAGGTTCAGATATGCAAAACTCTCAAAAGATACACAACAGGCATCTTCTTTCTTTCCAATGATCAACGGAGTTCTTCCCAGACGATCACGGGCTGCAAGCAGACCTTTTGGTGTAAGGATCAGCATGGTCATGGAACCCTCGATTACTTCCTGTGCATAATGGATTCCCTCGATCATGTTATCTTTCTGATTGATCAGGGCAGCTACCATTTCTGTAGGGTTGACACTTCCTCCACTCATTTCCAGGAAATGAGTACATCCATTCTTGAAACAGGTAGCGATCAGTTCATCCATGTTGTTAATCTTTCCAACTGTGGTGAGCGCGAAATTTCCAAGGTGAGAGCGTACCAGAAGCGGCTGTGGTTCATTATCTGAAATACATCCGATTCCCAAGTTTCCCTCCATATCACCGATGTCGCCATCGAACTTTGTTCGAAATGGTGCATTCTCAATGTTATGGATGACACGGTCGAAACCACGTTTCGTATCATACACTGCCATTCCACCTCTGCGTGTTCCCAGATGGGAATGATAATCAATTCCGAAGAAAAGGTCCAGAACGCAGCTGGACTTTGATGCTACTCCAAAAATTCCACCCATTATCGTATTCTCCTTTTGTTCATTATCCCGGGCCTATCTGCCCGCCTCATCATAATGCTTACTGTTAGTTAAACAACACTACTCATTATATAGAACTCAAATTTATAAGTAAAGAGTTTTATGCCCTGTAAAACCAACCTCTTTTTGGCGTCTGCTTACAATTTTTGGCTTTTATAAATGTTCTTTACAGCTAATTTCTTATTCAGAATACCTTTTTCTTTTCACAACCTGACAGTCATTCAGTCTCTTTACAGAATAGCAGACTGTTTAATAGTTACTTTTTTTCTTTAATAACACCTGTGCGGTATGCATCCAGCAGCTGAATAAGCTCTTGTATCCTCTCTTTTAAGGCATGCCCGGTATCTGTATCACCTACAAGCTGACGTCTGGACATATAGCTGACAGCCACACGGTTTGATACGATATCTGTTTCCTTTGCTACAGCATCTGCCTTAGATGTAAACGGCTCATGAGCGGTAAGATTCAGTCCATAAGAATTATAGATCAACGTATATCCGGCGATTCCGGTAACCTTCTGGTATGGCTTGGAGAATCCACCATCAATGACGATTACTTTGCCATTGCATTTGACAGGGCTCTCACCTTCACTCTGATGTACAGGCACATGACCATTGATGATATGCCCTTTCTCGGGGTCCAAACCGAACTCCCGAAGCATATTATCTACTACCTCTTCGTTTTCCCAGAGACGATAATAGGCATTCTTTTTCTCCTCATGAGTAGATGGATCTTCGATAAAATAGCGCTCAAAGGTGCTCATTTTGCTCTTGCCAAACAGTGGAGAATCCGGAGCTGCCCAGATATACCACATGATATCCCTGCCTTTCTTCTGCTCTTCTTTTCCTACAGAATAGAAGGCACGGCGCACATAAGTTTCCAGCGCATCATATAACTCTTTTCCTTTATAGCTTTTTCCATAAATCTGTACTTCACGGAAGGTTCCATCCTCATTCAATGGGATGCTTCCATGGAATAAAAGATTTCCATTATATACAGTGTAAAGACCACCTTTATCAAGCAGAAGACGGATATGATTCTGCAGTTTCTCGCAGTTTCTGAATGCAGAAGACAGCTTATCCATAACCTCTTTCTCACCATCTGTAAGATCATAAGGATGTTTCCAGTCGATGGTCGGGAAATTGCTGTCGCGGAGTGGGTATTCTTTTCCGTCCGCCAGTGTAATCGTGCCTTTCTTCGGGTCAATTCTGTGAAGAAGTGCGCGGTCTTCCATGTGGAATTCTTTGTGCTTGCGCACCAGTTTTCCTTCTAATTTAAACTGGATCACTGCGATGGCCTTGTGCATTTTTTTGCCCAGTTCTTCTTCCAGAATATTGTAGTTGGAGGCACCTTTCATGGCAAAAATATCGCATGGATCATCCCTGTAAGCTTCCATGACAAAGGTTGCCAGCGGCAGCATATTGATGCCGTAGCCGTCTTCCAGAATGTCAAGGTTGCCGTAACGGATGCTGTTTCTTACTACTGTAGCAATGCAGGCTTTCTGGCCTGCGGCTGCGCCCATCCAGACTACATCATGGTTTCCCCACTGGATATCCAGCGAATGGTACTGCATCAGACGATCCATGATAAAATGCGGGGCAGGTCCTCTGTCGTAAATATCTCCAAGGATATGCAGATGATCTACAACCAGACGCTGGATCAGCTCTGCCAATGCAATGATAAAGTCCTCTGCGCCGCCAATTTCGATGATGGTATTTACGATGGAATCGTAATAAGCTTCTTTGTCCAGAACCTCTGCTTTCTCTGTAATCAACTCTTCAATTACGTATGCATAATCTGCCGGAAGTGCTTTGCGTACTTTGGATCTGGTGTACTTGGACGCTGTGGTTTTGCAGATTTCGATGAGACGGTACAGAGTAATTTTGTACCAGTTCTCCATGTCATCTTCTTTTTCCTTAACCAGATCCATTTTCTCTTTCGGATAGTAGATCAAGGTTGCAAGAGAGCGTTTATCACTATTGCTAAGGGTATGACCAAATACATCATCAATTTTCTTTCTCACTGCTCCTGAACCATTTCGCAGTACATGGGAAAACGCCTGATATTCGCCATGAAGGTCAGACATAAAGTGTTCGGTTCCTTTTGGCAGGTTCAGGATAGACTGAAGATTAATGATCTCCGTGGATGCCTTTCCTATTGTAGGATAAATCTCTGCAAGTCTCTGTAAATATCTTAATTCTTCTTTTCTCATATTCATCTCCTGTTGTCGTGGGTGTAAATCAACCAGTAAAGTCAAATAATGACATCTGGTTAGACTGCGGAATATCGCCAAACAGATTCAGATCATCCATCAGATCAATAACTGTTTTGCTGACCTTCGTTCTGTCACGGAAGTCATCTTTTGACAGGAATTTTCCTTGTTTTGCAGCATCTACAACTGCGTCTGCAGCTTTGTCTCCCAGTCCGTCTATGGTCGCAAGGGACGGCATCAGTTTACCGTCTACAATCTGGAATCGCTGGGCTTTGGCAGTGTAAAGATCGATAGGTACAAACTCAAAACCTCTCGCATACATCTCCTGTACGATACGCATATCCTTCAGGGTATCCTGCTCTTTCTTAGATGCGGCATCACCTTTCTTACGTATCTCTGCCATGTAATATTCCAGACGCTCCTTACCCATACACATCAGTTCATAGGAGAACGCAGTTGCACGTATACTGAAATATGCCGCATAATACGCCAGCGGCTGGAACACTTTATACCATGCGATTCGGTATGCCATCATAACGTATGCCGCAGCATGAGCTTTCGGGAACATATATTTGATCAGCTTACATGACCAGATATACCAGTCCGGTACATCGTGTTCTTTCATTGTCGTGATCCACTCATCACGGAGACCTTTTCCTTTACGGACACTCTCCATAATAGTAAATGCCAGACCGCTCTCTACGCCTTTACCGATGAGGTAGATCATGATGTCATCTCGGGTACAGATAGCTGTTGAAATAGTTGCCTTTCCTTCCTGGATCAGTACCTGGGCATTGCCAAGCCATACATCAGTACCATGAGAAAGTCCCGCAATACGTATCAGATCAGAGAAATATTTCGGCTTGGTATCAATAAGCATCTGCATAGCGAAATCAGTACCAAACTCCGGAATTCCAAGACATCCAAGTTTGCATCCGCCTATGGATTCCGGTTCGATTTTAAGCGCTTTTGTGCTTGCAAACAGAGACATAACGTCCCTCTGATCCAGAGGAACATCCCTTGCGCTGATACCGGTCAGATCCTCCAGCATTCGGATCATGGTCGGATCATCGTGTCCCAGTATATCAAGTTTCAGCAGGTTTCCATCAATGGAATGGTAATCAAAATGTGTGGTAATGATGTCACTGTTTACATCGTTTGCAGGATGCTGCACAGGGGTAAACTTCTCAATTTCCTCTCCAACCGGAAGTACAATAATACCTCCCGGATGCTGTCCTGTGGTACGGCGGACTCCGGTGCATCCCTGTACAATTCGATTAATCTCACAGTAACGTTTATGCACGCCGCGCTCTTCGAAATAGTTTTTCACATAACCGAACGCCGTCTTCTCCGCAAGGGTACCGATGGTTCCTGCTTTGAAAGTCTGGCCTTTACCGAAGATAACCTCTGTGTATCTGTGAGCGTTTGCCTGGTATTCACCGGAGAAGTTAAGGTCAATATCAGGCTCTTTATCTCCCTTGAATCCAAGGAAAGTTTCGAACGGGATATCAAATCCCTCTTTCTTCATCTTAGTTCCACACTTCGGACAGATCTTGTCAGGCATATCGCATCCTGCCATACCTGCATATTTCTTTACTTCCGGTGAATCAAAATCACTGTATTTACAGTCCGGATTCGGGCAGAGATAGTGCGGCGGCAGAGGATTTACCTCTGTGATACCGGACATAGTCGCTGCCAGAGAAGATCCTACAGATCCTCGGGAACCTACCAGATATCCGTCCTCATTTGATTTCCATACCAGCTTCTGGGCAATGATATACATTACGGCATAACCGTTGGAAATAATAGAGTTCAGCTCTCGATCCAGACGGCTCTCTACGATCTCAGGCAGGGGATCTCCGTACATTTCGTGAGCTTTTGTAAAACAGATATTTTTCAGATCCTGGTCTGAATTCTCGATGACCGGCGGGAATTTATCCGGATGGATCGGAGAGATTTTCTCAATCATATCTGCAATCTTATTGGTATTTGTAATAACTACTTCTTCTGCTTTCTCGCTTCCCAGATAAGCAAATTCTTCCAGCATTTCCTCGGTAGTACGCAGATACAGAGGTGCCTGTTCATCTGCATCCGAGAATCCACTTCCTGCCATGATAATCCGTCGGTAAACCTCATCCTGAGGGTCCATGAAATGCACGTCGCAAGTTGCTACTACAGGCTTCTTAAACTGTTCTCCCAGCTTCACGATCCTGCGGTTCATTTCACGCAAATCCTCTTCAGAATTGATCATATCGTGCTTGTCATCTGCGATCATAAATTTATTATTTCCGATCGGCTGGATTTCCAGATAGTCATAAAAATTTACCAGTCTGGCAATCTCTGTCTCAGGTGCATTTCGCAGCAGCGCCTGATACAGTTCGCCCGCCTCACAGGCACTTCCTACCAGAAGTCCGTCGCGGTATTTTTCCAGGATACTCTTCGGTACACGAGGACGTCTGTGATAATATTTCAGATGAGACTGACTCACCAGTTTATACAGATTAATACGACCTGTTTCATTTCTGGCAAAAATAATTACGTGGTATGTCGGCAGTTTCTTAATGGTATTGGCAGAAACTGCACCCTGTTTGTTCAACTCATCTACATCAAGAATATCACGGTCTGCTAACATCTTTACAAATTTTACAAAAATCTCTGCAGTGCAGGCAGCATCATCTACTGCACGGTGATGATTTTCCAGAGAAACACCTACTGCTTTCGCTACTGTATCCAGCTTAAATCTGTTCAGTGCAGGAAGCAGAAAACGAGCCATACCTACTGTATCTACATAAGTAAAATCATGCTCGATCCCCAGTCTGTCGCAGTTTTTCATAATGAATCCCATATCGAAATCTGCATTATGTGCAACCATCACTGCACCTTTACTGAATTCAAGGAATTTTGGCAGAATCTCCTCAATCGTCGGGGCATCCATAACCATACTGTCATTAATGCTGGTAAGCTGTTCAATACGGAACGGAATCGGAACTTTCGGGTTTACAAATGTAGAAAAACGATCCGTGATCTCACCATTCTCTACCAGTACCGCACCAATCTCAATAATCTGACAGGTCAGGGAAGAGAAACCGGTAGTCTCAATATCGAAGACTACAAATCTGCCATCCAGCTTCTGTCCTTTTCCATTGGTAACCATACCCTTTAAATCATCTACCAGATATCCTTCCATACCATAAAGAACCTTAAAATCAGAATCCTTCGGCACGCATCCACCCCATGCATCGAAACAGTGGTTTGCTTCAGGGAATGCCTGAACAACACCATGATCTGTAATTGCAATGGCAGGATGTCCCCATTCATACGCACGCTTTACCAGAGACTTGGCATCTGTAACACCATCCATATCACTCATCTTTGTATGGCAGTGGAGCTCTACTCGTTTCTGAGGACTGGTATCCACTCTGGAAGTTGTAAAGTTGGCAATCTTCTTGATTCCTGCGATAGATGCGATCGTCAGCTCACTGTCAAACCGGTCCACAGTTGTTACACCGCGGAACTTCAGAAATGCACCCTTCTTTACATGTTCTGTCACTTCCGGCACCTGTTCATTTCGCAGAAACATTTTTACTACAATGCTGTCTGTAAAGTCCGTGATCGGGAAGATCAGGATAGTCTTTTCATTACGGATTTCTCTTGCCTCTACATCCATAACCTGACCCCTGACAATGACCTCACCCATTTCACCGGTAATTGTTTCCAATGCAACAGGTTCGCCTTCGAAATCTCTTCCATAGATAACATCCGGGTTACTGTCTCTTCGGAAACCGCCTCTGAAATCGCCTTTCTTGTCCCTGCGGTCGCCAAAGGCTGCTTTCTTATCTTTCTTCTCCTGCTGAGGCCTCTCAGTCTTCTTTTCCGTTTTTTTATCATCGTTTCCGGCATTTTCGGATTGGTCAGTTTCCTCACTTTTTGCATTCATTTTCGCATGACGGATTACATTTTCAACTTCCTGTGCGATCTGGACTGCTGCATTCTTACGATATTTACTTTCCTGAGTTTCTGTAAATTCCAGTTCTACTTTTAAGTCCATTCCGCATCTCTCGCAGAAAACTTTCTGTAGATACTCAACCAGAATTTCGCTCTTCTCTCTTGCAATTACAGAGTCAGGAAGAACCATATGAAGATCATGCTCTCCTGGAAAAGAAATCTGTGCCTGCTTGAACATGTTGTACTCCAACATGTTGTAATTGCGCAATTCCAGTTCCATACTGGATCTGTACGTGTCCAGAAAATTCTGCGGAGTATACTGCCCTGAAAGGCGGAACTTCTCAATGACAGTAACCGTCACTCCAAGCCCTGCAAAAAGCTGACGCTCGATCTGGTCTTCCAGTGCGAAAATATGCTTTTTATGGATCCAGCGTTCACTTTTTATATAGACCCAGATATGTGTTTTGGAAGGATTACAGGAAACTCTGGTCACATATACCATTTCCAGCAATTCTTCCAGTTCTTTCTTCACTTTTAAATTGGGAAATACATCAAAAAAGTCTTTTTCCAAAATAAAATCTCCCTATTCTTTCCAATTCAAAAGTTCCTGACGCAGCGTTTCCAGAAGCTGGTCTTCCGGAACTTTCTGTATGATCTCACCGTGTTTGATCAGAAGTCCGACACCCACTCCGCCTGCAATTCCGATATCTGCCTCTTTCGCTTCTCCAGGTCCGTTTACGACGCATCCCATAACTGCTACTTTGATATCAAGCGGGATATCCTGTACCATGGTTTCCACCTGGTTTGCAAGACCGATCAGGTCAATCTGTGTACGGCCACAGGTTGGACATGATACCACTTCTACGCCGCCTTTACGGAGACCCAACGTCTTCAGGATACGTTTGGCAGATTTGATTTCTTCCAGCGGTGCGCCTGTGAGTGATACACGTATCGTGTCGCCGATTCCCTGATTCAAAATAATCCCCAGACCAATAGCAGATTTGATATTTCCGGAATAAAGGGTTCCTGCTTCTGTAATCCCTACATGAAGTGGATAGTTTGTTTTCTCAGCAATAAGTTCATGGGCTTTTGCACACATAAGAACATCCGAGGATTTAATGCTGATAACCAGATTATCGTAGCCTAAATCTTCAATGATATGCACTTTATCCAGCGCACTCTCCACCAGACCTTCTGCTGTAACTCCATGGTATTTTTCCACAAGTTCTTTCTCAAGAGAACCACTGTTTACACCGACACGGATCGGAATTCCACGTTCTTTGGCTACATCAACAACTGTTTTAATACGTTCTGTACTTCCGATATTTCCAGGATTAATACGAATCTTGTCTGCACCGTTTTCCATTGCTGCAATAGCAAGACGGTAATCAAAATGAATGTCTGCTACCAGCGGAATATGGATCTGTTTCTTGATTTCTTTTAATGCTTTTGCAGCTTCCATGGTTGGTACCGCGCAACGGATAATATCGCATCCTGCCTGTTCCAGTGCAAGGATCTGAGCTACTGTCTGCCCCACATCTTCAGTCTTGGTATTAGTCATAGACTGGATTAAAATTGGATTGCCGCCGCCGATTTTTCTGTCACCGATCTGGATGACTTTTGTATGATCTCTGTACATAATTACTCCTTTTTTCAACTCACATCTGGCATTTTCGCAGAATATGACACGAAAAGATTTATACTGTTTATTTTCACTTCATGCCAGACAAATATCTTTTTTCTCTGCCTTTACTGCCTTATACATCTAGTATACCAACAAGTTGATTTCTTGAACAATCTCGCGTCTAAATTTCTTATTTCCGCGTTGTCGTCGGTCGCCGTAGCCACCGCTACGCCTCCTTCCTACGCCTTGAAATAAAAAAATTTATCCTGCAAGATTGTTTCAAGAATCAACTTGTCAGCACACTAGCAGAAACAGGAGCAACCGAATTTCCGGAAGCTCCCGCCCATTATCAAGCGGTCAAAATCTCCGCTATCAGTTACATATTTCTACTGTCTGATTTCCAGAAGCTTACGCTTCAGTTCACCTTCCATACGGCGCATTTCTGACTCTGCCGCCTGTCTCTTCTGACGCCCTTCCATCTGAATACGCATTACATCGTCTAATGTCTGGATCAGGTCTGCATTTGTTTTCTGAAGTGTCTCAAGATCTACTACACCTCGTTCTGATTCCCTGGCAGTTTCAACAGTCGCCATATGCAACATTTCTGCATTCTTCTTCAGAAGTTCGTTGGTGATATCTGACACCTGTCTCTGTGCTTTTGCCGCTTCTGCAGAATGTGCAATTCCAAGGGAAAGAACCATCTGGCTTTTCCATAATGGAATGGTATTTACGAGAGTGGTCTGGATTTTCTCTACCATTACAGTGTCATTATTCTGGATCAGACGAATCTGCGGTGCAGTCTGCATTGCAATCGTACGGGTAAGATCCAGATCGTGCAGTTTTTTTTCGAAACGGTTACATTTCTCATCCAGATCTCTGGCTGCCTGTGCATCCTCCGGAAGTCCACTCAGTGCTGCTTTATTCTTCATTTCTGCAAGTTTACCGTTTCTGGTTTCTTCCAGTTTCTTTTTTCCTGCAAGGATATACATACTAAGTTCTTTATAATAATTCAGATTCTGCTCATACATCTTATCCAGCATTGCAGAATCCTTGAGCAGACGTACCTGATGCTGCTGAAGAGAGTCTGCGATCTTTTCAATGCTGACTTCTGCTTTATCGTATTTATTCTTCATATTCTCAATCTTGGAGGACTGTTTCCTAAAGAATCCGAAGAATCCACTTTCTTCCTGTGCATCGAAACCTTTCAGTTCACTGACTACATTTGTGATCAGTTCTCCAATCTCACCGAGATCCTGCATCTTTACATTTTCCAGGGCTGTATCGGAGAAATCTGCCATTTTCTTCTGAGTTCCGGCCCCGTACTGAAGAATCTGGTTTGTATTCTCTATATCGATCTTTGCAGCAAATTCCGCTACCATCTGCTGCTCTGCCGGTGTCAGCACCGGCACTTCCGGTTCAGGCGTCGGCTGTTTAACTTCTGCCATTTCTTCTTTCTCCTCCGTTGCTCCAAGGTCCGGTTCCAGTGTCAGTGATGGTGCTTCCATTTCAAAATCCTTAAATTCGTTTCCCATGTTTTCTCCTTTTGATCAGGCTTTTCAGGCGTTTTATAAACGCCGTAACCCCTTGACTTTATTGAGCTTGCTCCATTGATTTATATAAATACCACCAGATTTCTGTTCTTCTGTAACGCTTTTTTCATTTTCACGGTCCCCAGGAATAGGCTACGTGATAGCGGAAATATGCCTTATAGTAGCTCCGATATCTGCTTTTTGATACGGATTTTCCATCAATCCAGTACTTTACTTTAATCTTGCCATTTGACTGACGTTGTCCGACATAATCAGACATGGTAAGATTGATATAAAGTTTGCGCCCTTTGATCTTAAAAATATTTCTTGAAACGCTTCTTCCTGTGATATAAGTCTTTACAATAAATGTCTTATCTTTTTTGTTGTAAAGAAGTTTCTGCGGTCCAAAATAGGAGGTACGCATGGTCGCAACCGGTTGCACCTTTCCTCTGTAAATTGTCCAGACCAGCATCACTCTTGCCCGTTCACTGTAGAAAAAGGCCTCCGGAATATTGTCGCCATTTACATCACGGAAGATGTAACGAAGATTATCATCATCATACACTGTTTTCATGGAAATAGTCTTTCCACAGTCATTATATTTCCAACCGGAACGGCTTCTTAAATCATAGTTGATATTCAGACGCGTGCCACTTCTTCCCCAGTAGCTTAATTTATTGTTGTACATTCGAACTGCTTTCTGATAACTGATCCCAGCTGCCTGTACCGGTGTGGCTGGGATTCCTGCGCTCAGAAACAGTCCCACCATAATTCCTAAGATTGTTCTGATAAAAAATGTTCTGATCTTTTTCATTCGTTTTCCTTACCGTTAATTATTCTTCATTTTCGCAAAGTCATCGGCTGTCAGACCTTCCTGTGCCAGCAGAGTATGCAATACAGAAATATCACTGGAAACATCCCATGCAGTTTCCTGGAATACAGAATCCAGAAGTTTCTCAAACGCCTGATTAAGCGTATCAAGTGTATCCTCTATCTCTTTCTTGGATGACTGGATATTCTCGCCCTGTACAGGCATTTCATCCATTTCTTCATATGCGTCCAGCAGTTTCACAGTCATCGGCAGATAATAGTTCATCATCTTTTTCAGATCAGGAATGATCTCCGGATGCTTCTCTGCACGTTCGAAAATTTTCTCAACGATCAGTTCCATTCTGGAAATCTTGGCTGACATCTCCACGCCTGGAATTGCATCATTGCTTTTATGGATTTTATCCAGAAACTCATTTCCCTTATCCAGAACTTCCTGAACCTCCGGAGAAATGCTCTCTTTGTTTTTCTTCTGTTCAGCCTGAATACGTTCTTCTTCCTGCTTCTTGTCTTCCAGTGCTTTTATTGTCTGAGTATATTGCTGATAAGTTTCGTTACTTGTAATGAGACAAGTTTCCTGCTCATCAATATGGCCCTGACGAAACCATTCGTTATCTATCATCTTCTTAATATCTTTTTTTACAAATTTCACCGGTTTATTAACAGCTGCGGAAAGCTGTTCAAAATTACAGTATGTGTGAGTTCCTAGTGTGTCGATATACTTCTGGAAACGTTCCAGTCTGCCTAATTTTTTTATACCCCCTGTCAGAAGTCCCACACCTGTCAATGCTCCTGCAGCCAAAAGGCAGGTTCCTCCAAGCACAAGAGAATTCATATGCCCCATTGCACCGAAGACAGACAAAACCAATGTACCAAGTCCCATGCCGCTGGCAAGAAGACCTCCTGATATGGCAAGCATCATACCTTTCATTCTTCCGCCCGTATTCTTATCGTAAAGAATCAACATGCGTTCTTTGGCTTTCTGGTTCTCCAGTTTCTTACGCTTCTGTTCCTGCTCACGTTCACGTCTGCGACGTTCTTCAAACTCTTTTGTCTTATTGTGGTATTCATAATCCAAAGGCTGTCCATTTCCAGAACCGAACATACTGTTCAATCCGTTCTTAATCGCCTCACTTCCGGAATCTACAGCAGAATTTACTGCACTGTTTACAGTCTGCCCTACTGTCTGTTTAATGTCTTCTGTCATCTGGCGATAGTCTTTAGTAGCAACTGCTGTATCTATGATCTTCTTTATTCTGTCTCCAAGTTCACCTAAATCATCAAAATTTTCGCTCATGTTGTCCTCCATTTTTCTATTCCATATTATAGCGAAATACATTATAAAAAACAAGACTGCGCTTACCGGTCATTCCTGCCATTTAGTCATTCCAGATTACCTGTGGCAATGGAATTTTAGCTTGTATATCCTGGCTTTTTTTAATTTTTTCACGAATTTTTCATTGAAATCGGAAATTTCCCATTGAACTTAGCAATCAAAAGTTTTACAATGGTAAAGAGATAAACAGTAATCACACTTCAAAAATACTGTAAATATGTGTGAACGGAGGAAAGATTCATTATGGAAAAAAAGAATATCGACTGGGGCAACATTGGCTTCGGTTATGTACAGACTGATTATCGTTATGTATCTAAATTTAAAGATGGCGCATGGGATGCCGGGGAACTGACAACAGATCCTAACGTAACTCTGAACGAATGTGCAGGTGTTTTCCAGTATGCGCAGACAGCTTTCGAAGGAATGAAAGCTTACACAACAGAAGACGGACATATCGTTACTTTCCGTCCTGACTTAAACGCAGAGCGTATGGCAAACTCAGCAAAGAGACTTGAGATGCCTGTATTCCCTGAAGACCGTTTCGTTGATGCGATCGTACAGACAGTAAAAGCTAACGCAGCATATGTTCCGCCATATGGTTCAGGAGCTACTTTATATGTTCGTCCTTATATGATGGGTACTAACCCGGTTATCGGTGTTAAACCTGCTGACGAGTATATGTTCCGTGTATTCACCACACCTGTAGGACCATACTTCAAAGGCGGCGCTAAACCGATTACAATCCGTGTCAGTGATTTTGACCGTGCTGCACCTCATGGAACAGGTCATATCAAAGCTGGTCTTAACTATGCGATGAGCTTACATGCAATCGTAGATGCTCATAAGAACGGATTCGATGAGAACATGTATCTTGATGCAGCTACACGTACTAAAGTAGAAGAAACAGGCGGTGCTAACTTCATCTTCGTTACAAAAGACGGCAAAGTTGTTACACCTAAGTCCAACAGTATCCTTCCTTCTATCACACGTCGTTCCTTAATCTATGTTGCTAAGGAATATCTTGGATTAGAGGCAGAAGAAAGAGAAGTATACTTTGATGAAGTAAAAGATTTCGCTGAATGTGGTCTCTGCGGTACTGCTGCAGTTATCTCTCCTGTTGGAAAGATTGTTGACCATGGCAAAGAAATCTGCTTCCCAAGCGGAATGGAGAAAATGGGTCCGGTTATCCAGAAACTCTATGACACATTAACAGGAATCCAGATGGGCCGCATCCAGGCACCGGAAGGATGGCTGAAAGTTATCGAATAATTTTTGTTCAGATTCTTTACTGTTATAACAAAAAAATATCCCACAGAATACATTATTTATGATGTTTCTGTGGGATATTTTTTCATGCTCAGACAACTCGAGTTCTATTTTCCAAGTCTCTTTCTATTTTCACTCTTTTATTTCTTTCTCTCATACTTCACAAACTGGTATTCCAGATCAAAGTATGTCTGTTCATCACTCTCTCCGGTGATCTCCCATTCGTCATCTTCATCCAGATTCGGGAAGTGGCTGTCTGCCTCGTAGGCGAAGTCAATCTTTGTTACGTGGGCTACATCGCAGTAAGGAAGCATCTGTGTATAAATGCTGTCACCGCCGATGCAGTAGACATCTTCTGTCGGATATTTCTTTACTTCTTCCAGTGCTTCTTCAATGCTATGAACCACAATGGCACCTTTTGCATCGTAATCTTTGTTTTTTGTAATGACGATGTTTACTCTGTTCTTCAGCGGAAGTCCGTTTGGAAAACTTTCCAGAGTTTTTCTGCCCATTACGACTACTTTTCCACTTGTTTCTTCTCGGAACATCTTCATATCTGCAGGGATGCTTACAAGGAGTTTATTGTCCTTTCCAATTCCCCAGTTCTGGTCTGCTGCTACGATAATATTCATGATAACGCTTCCTCTCTTGTTTTTTAGATAGCCACCGGAATATTCTTGATCTGCGGCCATGTCTCATAATTCTCAACGATCAGGTCATCTGTCGTAAACTGATAGAAATCCTTCACTTCCGGATTCAGCTTCACAACCGGTGCCGGATATGGTTTTCTCTTGATCATCTCTTTTACTACCGGAATATGGCGGTCATAAATATGACAGTCTGCAACTACATGAAGCAGTTCTCCCGCTTCCATATCACACACCTGTGCGATCATCATAAGCAAGATTGCATACTGGCAGACGTTCCAGTTATTTGCTGTGAGAATATCCTGAGAACGCTGATTCAGGATTGCATTTAATGTCAGTTTCTCATTTCCCGGTGTCTGTGTTACATTGAATGTCATGGAATATGCACACGGATACAGGTTCATTTCATGAAGATCCTGATGGACATAAATATTTGTCATGATCCTGCGGCTGAATGGGTTATTTTTCAGATCATAGAGCACTCTGTCCACCTGATCCATCATGCCTTCTTTATACTGATGCTTCACACCCAGCTGGTATCCGTAAGCCTTACCGATCGAACCATTTTCATCTGCCCAGCTGTCCCAGATATGGCTGTTCAGGTCATGAATATTATTGGATTTCTTCTGCCAGATCCAGAGGATTTCATCCATAGCACTCTTTAAAGCAGTGCGTCTCAACGTCATGGCCGGAAATTCTTTTCTCAGATCATATCTGTTTACCACACCAAATTTCTTGATCGTATACGCCGGAGTTCCATCCTCCCACACCGGACGAACTTTCTCACCTTCTGTACTTGTCCCGTTCTCCAGGATATCCTGGCACATTTTTATAAAAACATCATCTGCATAACTCATTTTCTATATTCCTGCTTTCTTAATTAGTTCGTTTATACAGCATTATAACAGCTCTGTTTTTTCTGCTCAACCACAATCCACCTTTTATTCATGCAGCAGCCAGAGTTTTTTCTCCAGGCATCTGAATTCTGCCCGCATAACATCTCCGCAATACTCGCCGTCTGCATGGAGTACCATGGGTTTGTCCAGTATCAGACGAAAGCCCTTTTCCTCACGGATGTTGAAGCCCTTAATTCCTTCCTGTTTTGCCGCTACCAGAAGTGGCAGGAGAAAAAAGGTTCTCCATTTTGCAATGCCTGCAGCACTGCTCAGAGACAACAGACCATCCTGCGGGGATGCATCAGGTGCCATTGGAACACCGCCGCCTTCCGCAGGCAGATTCATAGATGCGGCAAAAATCATTTTCGGCAAAATATAACCGCCATGTTCCGTAATCACTTTCGCATTAGCAGTCTCCATAGTAAAAAGAGACTGTACAGTTAATGCAAGATATGTAAGTTTTCCCAGATGGAAACGATTTAAAACCTGTTTCAGCCTGGAAGTAAGAGCCTTTTTGCACACCAGAGCATCCAGTCCCAGTCCTGCACTGATTCCAAAGATTCTGGGGGTCTCACAGCCTTCCCAGCTTACCTGTCCAAGGTCAATTCTGCGAAGTTCTTCTCCTCGCTGATCCTTTCGAATGCAGACACAGATCTGTCTCAGGCTCTCTTTCGGTGTTTTGGGAAGTTTCAGGTTTCTGCCGAAATCATTTCCAGATCCGGTCGGGATCACACCAAGGCGTACTCTGTCAAAGTCAGTGATACCGTTTAATACTTCATTAATCGTACCGTCGCCGCCCACTACCAGCAGATAAACTGGCGCATCACCTTTCATACTGGAAATTTTCTCTGCCAGTTTCGTTGCATGTCCTCGATATTTGGTCATATGTGCCACATATTTTATTTTATATCCCCTGAGCAGACGCTGCGTCTCATTCCATACTTTGTGTGCCTGTCCGGTTCCCGCTCCGTTATTTACAATAATCTGTATTCTTCTCATTTTCCCTCACTGCTATGCAATGTATTTTCGTACTTATACTATACAATATTTAGCGCCTGTACACAAGAAATAGTTCGCCTGTAACCATCATTCATATGTTACTGAAAATAGGCAAACAAAAAAATGCCGTATCTGCTTCATTGCACAGAGTGGCATTTCTTTTTGGAGTTATCACTGCCTTTAGTAAAATTTTACTCCAAGACCTGATGATGCTCCTGTAATTACTGCTATATTTTCAATCTTTTCTCCTATATACGGGTATATGGATTTTTATACTGTCCATGTCTGGCAGTTTTTCCGTTTCCATAACTGATTGCAAATTTCGGACACCTGTGAAGACATCCCAGGCACATTTCACATTCTTCCGATTTCCAGACAGGACAGCCATCTTCCATCTGTATTGCTCCAACAGGACATTTTTTCTCACATACACCACAACCTACACATACGTCTTTGTTTACTGACAAATTTTTTGTTTTTCTCTCTGTCGCATACATATAAGCTGCTGGAATTGCAGCTACCCACTTCGGTAATTTTTTATCTATAAAATTACCTTTTCTTTTTGAAATTATATTGTCGATAACAAGTTCCAGCTGCTTTTTTCCGTCACTCAGCCACTTATCAACTCTATTCTTATCTGTAAGGTCAAACACCGGTGTCCATGTATCCGGCATGATCACACTATAATACGCATCGAACGTCTGTCCATGATGAGCCATAATGTCCTTCGCCATTCTGCCAGCTTTACCTGTTGTTGTCCCATAGCTGGCAATGAAAAAAGTATGTCCGCAATTTTCTGTTCTGAGTTTGTCCAGATAGTCTGCGACAATCCGTGGAAGACGCCAGAAATAAGTCGGTACCACAATTCCAAGTATTTTTTCATTAGAGAAACAATACTTATCCTCATGGATGCAGTCTACGATAGACATGCATGTTTCGTTTGTTTTCTCTGCAATCTGTTCTGAAATATATTTTCCGTTTCCGGTCGCACTGAAATACAAAATCATTTTTTATGAGCCTCCCTTTCCACACTGCCAAGCAGAAATCGGACTGTGTGTAATGCTTCTTCTTTGCTTAGCTGCTCCTTTGTAAAAAAGCATTTTTCAAGCAGCATTTCAAGCGTTGCAACATAGTAGTCAACCATAACATCTTCCCGCACTGGAAAATCTTTCGTTCCGGGACATTTGCTTATTACCTGCCCTATCTGCTTTTTTATAAAAGCACGCAAAGAAGTCATGCATCTTCCATCCAGATTGTTTTTTACTAAAATCCGGTAAATCTGTGGTCTATACTGGTCAAGATATCCATGCAACATAGAAAATATCTGTTCTGTGTTTCGTTCCCCCTGAACATTCAGATATTTTTCTATATCCATATCTTTCATAATTGCAATCCAGCAATAATCCATCAGATCATAAATGTCATCAAAATAATTATAAAATGTTGACCTTGGATAATTACATATATCGCATATTTTCTGGACAGAAATTTCCTCTAACGGCATATCTGCCAGCATCACTATCATTTTTTCTGAAAAGTCTGCTAATGTCCGTTTCGCAAATCTGCTTGTTTTACCTGATAAATTAACTTTCATTCCAATCACTCCAGTTGAATATTTATGTACAGATGTCCATCTGCCTATAATTTATCAGCCATATAATCAAAAATCAATCTTCAATTATTGGTTCTCGTCCACGCATGGACATTATTTTAAAATTGTTCACAAAAATGGGGCTGTCAGGAAATAGACAGCCCCTTACACATCTTGCTTTTTCAGTTCCAACAACTGGAACTTGTATATTTCTTCACGATAATTCAGTGCAGATAAAAAACATATTCATCTGACAATAACTTGAAACCATAATTCTCATTGAAATTCTTCCACCAAAGTTATTTAATGCTGTTTCCATCTTATAACTCCTGCAGCGAACCTCCATTTTATACACAACAGCAGGCAAACCGAAAAGTCAAAATAATACATAAATCCGTCAAAATATCGGAAGTAATTTTCTCAAAAAGTATTTATCATGTAGATAGAATATGTTGTAGCGCAATTGTGCCGACACAGGATCAGGAGTAAATTTTACATATACAAAAATATAGAAAAAATCATTCAGGAGGTTTTTACAATGGAAAAAAGATGGTGGAAAGAAAGCGTCGTATATCAGATTTATCCTCGCAGTTTCTGCGACAGCAACGGAGATGGTATCGGTGATCTGAATGGTATTACAAGTAAATTTGACTACTTAAAAGAACTCGGCATTGATGTCATCTGGCTCTCTCCGGTTTACAAATCACCTAACGATGATAACGGATATGACATCAGCGATTATCAGGCGATCATGGATGAATTCGGAACTATGGAAGACTTCGACCGTATGCTCGCAGCAGCTCATGAAAGAGGCATCAAGATTATGATGGACCTCGTTGTAAACCATACTTCTGACGAGCACAAATGGTTCATCGAAAGCCGTAAATCCACAGATAACCCATACAGAGATTACTACATCTGGCGTCCTGCAAAAGAAGACGGCAGCCTTCCGAATAACTGGGGTTCCTGTTTCTCCGGTCCTGCATGGGAATATGATAAGACAACAGATATGTACTTCCTTCACCTGTTCTCCAAGAAACAGCCAGACCTGAACTGGGACAATCCTGTTGTACGTCAGGAAGTTTTTGACATGATGAACTGGTGGCTTGACAAAGGAATCGACGGATTCCGTATGGATGTTATCAGCCTTATCTCCAAAAGACCAGGTCTTCCGGATGGTACATTAGGTCTTAACGGATATGCAACTTTTGATATCGCTGCAAATGGTCCTCATGTACACGAATATCTTCAGGAAATGCGCCAGAAAGCATTAAATAATGCAGATACCATAACAGTAGGCGAATGCGCCGGTGTCACACTGGAAGAAGCAAAAAAATATGCAAGAAGTGACGAAAAAGAGCTGAATATGGTATTCCAGTTTGAACATATGGATGTTGACGGCGATGAAAAAGCCGGCAAATGGACAACCAAAAAAATGGATCTTCGCGACATGAAGAAAATTCTTACCCGTTGGCAGAAAGGTCTTCAGGACGTTGCATGGAACAGCCTTTACTGGGAGAATCACGACCAGCCAAGAAGCGTTTCCCGTTTCGGTAATGACAGCGATGAATACAGAGAAATCTCTGCAAAAATGCTTGCAACATGCCTTCATATGATGCAAGGTACCCCATACGTATATCAGGGTGAAGAACTTGGTATGACAAACTGCCCGTTTAATACTCTGGAAAACTTCCGTGACCTTGAGAGCATCAATGCTTTCCACGAATTAACAGAACAGGGCAAGAAGACTGAAGAAGAAATGCTCGCAGCCATCAGCTACAAGGGTCGTGACAATGCAAGAACTCCAATGCAGTGGGACGACAGTGCTTACGCAGGATTCTCCACAGCAGAACCATGGATCATGGTAAACCCGAACTACACCAAGATCAACGCCAAAGATCAGGTAAGCCGTGAAGATTCTGTATTTAAATATTACCAGAAACTGATCAAGCTTCGCCACGAAAGTGACCTGATCGTTTATGGTACTTATGATCTGATCCTTGATGATGATAAAGATATCTATGCCTACACCCGTACACTTGAGGATGAGAAACTGGTCGTATACTGCAACTTCAGCGCAAACACCCGTGAAGTAGAAGTTCCTGCAGAATTCACAGACGGAAAGATTCTTATTTCCAACTACACAGATGCAAAAGCAGACAAAAAGATCACTCTCAGACCGTATGAGGCTGTTGTAATCCAGAAATAATAAATGTTTCATATGAGCTTGCAGCTGTTTTCTGACAGTTATGAACTCTGATGAAATATATTTTCTCTTATACATCACAGGGCTATTGTTGATATTTCAGCAATAGTCCTGTTTTTTCATTTTACTTATGAGCAACCGTGACAATTTTTATTTATTTATCCAAACTTATTTTGTGCAATACTTGCGTTTTTACATGTCAAGGTGCTAAAATATCTATAGATTTTAACCGATAAACTGCAAAGCAGTTATTCGATTATGAGCAAGTAGCAAAGCAGATGATTTTATCCGCTTGACATAAATTTGCAGATTGCCGCACTGCCGTGCAGTTTCGCAATCCTGACATTTACATTTTTTTATGCATCGAGGTGTTTTTACATGATCACAATTAAAGAAATGGCGGAGATGCTGGGAATCAGTACCACAACAGTATCCAACGTCATTAACGGAAAAACCAGCGAAGTCTCTCAGAAAACTGCTGAAAAAGTCCAGAAACTTCTGGATGAATATGACTATGTACCAAATATGAATGCCAAGAATCTGGCTCAGAATCATTCCAGACTGATCGGTATTGTATTTAAAGGACGTAAAGATAAATATGAGAATATCTTTGCGGATCCGTTTCATGGAGAACTGATCGGTGCTCTGGAAAAAGCGATCCGTGAACACGGATATTATATGATGGTCTACACTTCCGAAGATATCAATGAAATCGTACGAAATGTGGTAAGCTGGAATACCGAAGGGCTGATCCTGATCGGCATGCTCCACGATGATTATCTCCGGATCAAAAGCAAATATAAGAAACCGATCGTTCTTATCGACAGCTACACACCGAAAAATATTGCCAAATATGTAAATATCGGACTTGATGATGAACAGGGCAGCTATCTTATGACCAAATATCTGCTGGAATGTGGCCACAGGAAGATTGCTTTCCTCGCCGATAATATGGAAGGTGTTGACTATGTCCGCTATACAGGCCACCAGCGTGCACTTCAGGAATATAATATAGATGTGGATCTGGATAATCTGATCGTGATCCGTCCTTCCAAATACGAGCGTCAGGGAAGTATGGAGGAGATTTATGCGGTTGCACACAAGTTTACAGCATTCATGTGCTGCTCAGACTATTATGCCGTCACCCTGATGAACTATCTCCGTAAACGAGGCATACGTTTTCCGGAAGATCTGTCTATCACCGGATTTGACGATAACCTCTATGCTCAGGTAGCTTATCCACCGCTGACAACGATCAAACAGGATATCTCCCAGCGTGGAACCATGGCTGCAGAATATCTGATCCGCATGATCGATGGCTGGACACCTAAGCCAACCAATATTTCACTCCCGGTCAAACTTGTAGTCCGCGACAGTGTGAAGATTCTTAATAAACCAGACAGTCCGGATTGATTTTATCAACATTACAGCACAATCTCATCATATACATAGACCAAAATGAAAAAGAACGAATGCTCCAGGGTGCTTATATATCCTCAGGATTTTCGTTCTTTTATATATATGACGCTGTTATATATGACACTGTTTATGTCAATAAATATTTCAGATGCAAAAATTGGAGAGCACAGATTATTCCATGCTCTCCAATTTCATTTTCATGAACAACTTTTTACTTGTATGTCCCGGAATTTTGGCATTTTATACCAAAACATCTCCTGGAATAGCGAACTGCTAAATAACTACTACATTTCAATTACAAGGAACTGATATCCCTTCAGTTCAATTTTCTTTCCATCCATAGCTACATCATCGTAGTTGTTGATCAGAACTTTCTTGCACTCTCCTGCCAGCTCGATTGTCTGTGGCTCTTTCTGATAATTACCTACTACAAGAAGTGTCTTGTCACCTTTACGATAGTAGGCCATCAGATTATGTACATCTTCCCATACCGGTTCCAGAGCGCCATATACAACTGTCCCTTTGTATTCCGGACTCTTACGCAGAGCAATCAGTTTCTTGTAAAAGCTTCTTACAGAGTTCGGATCGTTGATCTGACTCTCAGCATTGATCTTTGTATAGTTCGCATTTACTCCAAGCCACGGTGTACCTGTTGTAAATCCTGCATTCTCTTTGTCATTCCACTGCATTGGAGTTCTTGCATTGTCACGGCTGAATCTGGAGATAACTTTCAGAGCTTCTTCTTCAGAATATCCTGCATCCAGAGCTACTTTATACTCGTCTAATGTGGAAATATCATCTACCTGATCAATAGACTCAAACTTCACATTTTCCATACCAAGTTCCTGTCCCTGATAGATAAATGGAAGTCCACGAAGCATAAAGTTCAGACCGCCAAGCATCTTCTTGCTTGCATCACAGCAGTCACCTTCTGGAATATATCTGCTGACACCACGAGGTTCGTCATGATTCTCGATAATGTTGGAAACAAATCCGATATCTCCGATCTTTCTCTGAGTTGTGAAGCAGCATTCTTTGTATGCATCTGGTGTGATCTGTTTGCAGTCATACCAGCCTTTGTCAGATGCGCCCCAGATTGTCTCTTCAAAATCAAACATACTGGAGAAATATCCATTGTCGCCGATGAAATCCGGAATCTCTTCATCCTTCTCATCGAACACTTCACCAACGGAGAATGCATCGTATTTCTTAAATGTACGGTCTCTCATCTCGCCAAGGAACTCACCGATTCCTTTTGCTTCTTTCAACATCTTCTTAATACTGCACAGTCCGTCTTCACGGTCTACTTCGTAATCATGCATCGGAAGTGCTTTCTTAATATTGATGATCGCATCAATACGGAATCCGCCAAGACCTTTGTCCAGCCACCAGTTAATATTCTTATATACTTCTTCTCTTACTTCCGGGTTCTCCCAGTTCAGGTCTGGCTGTTTCTTGTGGAATACATGCAGATACTGTTTGTTTGTTCCAGGAAGGTCTTCCCATACAGGTCCGCCGAAGTAAGAACGCCAGTTAGTCGGAAGTTCTCCTTCTTTCTTGTCACGCAGATAGAAAAAGTTGCCGTATTTTCCATCCGGATCCTCGCATGCTTTCTTGAACCATTCATGTTCATCAGAGCAATGGTTAACAACAAGGTCCATCAGAATGTACATATCTCTCTTCTTCGCTTCAGCGATCAGTTCATCCATGTCTGCCATGGTTCCGAAGCGCGGATCAATGTCATAATAATCAGAGATATCGTATCCCTGGTCTGCTAACGGAGAACGATAACAAGGAGAAAGCCAGATAATATCAACTCCGAGATCTTTCAGATAGTCAAGTTTCTCAATAACACCTCTCAGGTCTCCAATTCCGTCACCGTTGGTATCATAAAAACTCTTCGGATAAATCTGATAAGCAACCTTTTCATTCCACCATTTCTTTACCATTGTAAAAATCCTCCTGTGTTTTTTATTTTTTGATTTATTAACCAGCGCTGCTGTTTGCTTCTTCCCCGGCATCATACCCTCTTACCTTTAGCGCCTAAGGTCTCTTTTTCATTTGAATACAATTATACCAAATTTCAAGTCCCCTGTCTTATATTTTTTTGATAAAAAAATACGAAATTTTGACTTTTATATTACCAATATCCTGTTGCAGGATATCTCTCCGCAAAATAAAAATCAGATAAGTAAACTTTTATTCTCTCATCCAAGCTTACTTATCTGATCCTTATTTACTGTGTTTCTTTCAATGAATGCCTGCGGTACTGCAACGGCGTTGTCGATGTATACTTTCGAAATTCTCTCAGGAAATTTCCCAGATTATTATACCCACATTCCAGACAAATCTCCGTAACCGTCAAATCTGATTCCTTCAGATAGTGAATTGCTTTCTTGATTCTGTATTCGTTCACATATTCCATAGGGGAACGCCCAATGACCTTCTTAAAAAATCTGCAGAAATACTGTTCATTCATTCCAATCAGCCCTGCCAGATCCCGAATATAAATTTTTTCCTTATAGTTCTCCTGAATATAAGTCAGCGTTGTTTTGATCGTCTCAATCCTTCGGTCATGGTTTTTCTCCGTCACCTCAAACAAATTATTTGCTGATAATACCGCCAGGATCCGAAGCAGTGCAGACTTGATAAACAACTGGCGTGTAATATCATCCGTAACCGCTTCACCGTCATAATAATCTCCCCTGTAAGGATCTCCTGAAAATGCATTCTGAATTTCTTCATATGCAGTTCGCACCTGATCAAATGCCGGAGTATCCTTTCTCAGGCATCTTGGGAACTGGATGCTTCCATTCTGAACCGGCTGGATCAGATTCGTCTGGATCTGATCCAGTGAATAAGAAGAATTCAGCATATCCATATGAAATACTACTGCATTCTCCACACAGCCCCCATTTTTTTCAACATAAATGCTGTGCAATTCTCCAGGATTAATAAAGTAAAAACATTCCTCTGAAATATGAAAACGTTCCATATTTATTTCCAGACAAAACTCTCCACCCGAGAAATAAAGAAGTTCCACCTCTTCATGCCAGTGATGCTTCACCATATTTCCTTTTATTCTGGCTCCCGTCTGATAAAATGCGCAGGGAAAATTCTGTGTACCATGAACGCGGATTTCCTTTAAAGTTGATGGCTGTTGATTCTGCATGAAAAATGAGCCTCCTGTTATCTTTCCTTAGCAGATACCTCTGGCATCTGCTCTTTTTTATTTATCAATTTTCTGTACATCCATGTTCTTTGGAAGGATACAGCTTAAGATAACCGCTACTACGAATACTACAGCTACTACGTTGCTTGCAAACACCGATTTTACCAGATCCGGGAAGATATCCCATATTCCGCTCTCGCTTGCTGTAGTGAATCCAATTCCAATAGAAAGGGACAGGGAAATGATCACAACGTTACGATGTGAAAATCCACAGTCTGCGATCATCTGAACACCTGATGTCAGGATTGTACCAAACATCATGATCGTACATCCGCCCAGAACTGCGTCCGGCATGGATGCAAAGAAGTTACCGATCGGAGGAAGCAGACCTGCAAGGATCATACATACTGCACCAGTCATGATTGTAAAACGGTTTACAACCTTTGTCATGGCAACCAGACCAACATTCTGTGAGAATGAAGTTACAGGCGGACATCCAAATAATGCTGAGAATGTAGATGCATATCCATCGCAGGCAAGAGATCCTGAAATCTCCTCTCCTGTGATCTTTCTGTCCAGTCCACCGGCAACCAGTGCCGAAGTATCACCAATCGTCTCTGCTGCTGATACCAAAAAGATAATGCATACAGAAAGAATCGCACCCGGATGAAATTCCGGTTTAAACGGCATAAAATGCGGAAGAGAAAATATACCGCCAGACATAATCATGCTGAGATCAACTTTTCCCATAAATATTGCAATTATGTATCCAACAATCATACCTACAAGTACAGAAAGCTGTTTCAGATATCCTTTCGCAAGGATATTCCAGAGCAGACATACTACCAGTGTGATTGTTCCAAGGATCAGGTTCTGTGCTGATCCAAAATCATCATTATATCCACCGCCAAAAGATCTGGCACCTACTGTAAATAATGAAAAACCAATGGCTGTAACTACAGAAGCTGCAACTACCGGAGTGATGATCTTACGCCAGTATTTTGCAAGAAGTCCTAACGTTCCCTCCATAATACCGCCGACTAAAACCGCACCAATTACCGAGGGATACCCATAATCTGCCGCAACCGTACACAATACTGTTACAAAAGTAAAACTCACACCCATGACTACCGGAAGTTTTGATCCGATTTTCCAGACAGGATACAGCTGGATCAGGGTTGCAATTCCTGCTACAAACATAGCATTCTGAAGAAGAAGAGCAATCTGCGCCTGAGTCAGAGACGGCTGAGCTGCCGCTGCGATCATAGTGATCGGCGCAAGATTTCCAACAAACATCGCCAGAATATGCTGCAGTCCAAAAGGAATCGCTTTCGCAACAGGTACCCTCCCATCCAGTTGGTAAATGTTGCTGATACTGCATTCTTTGTTCTCCAAGAGAACCTCCTTTCCGAACAGTCTTCTCTCATTCGTTATCCAATTGTCCGAACTGTTCTCTCGCTGTCCCTATCTGTTATATTTTTCAGAATTGAACGAATATAAAGAATAGCAAGACAACTCATATGTTATCTTTTTATTATAAGTCTCCGGACAAAATTACGCAACTTGTTTGTATACCAAAAAATATTTGTAAAAATATCCAATATCACAAAAAGCACCTGGCAATTGGTGCCGGATGCTTTTTATCTTTATTTATAATAAGTGTTTATACAGTTTTGTGCCTGTTCAAAGAAACTGTCCTCTTCACATTGTCCGAGCACATATTCCTGAAACAGTGTTCCCATCTCCGAAATAGCTTCTATCGAGTTCTCACATAGAGGACGGGCATTCAGTGTATACTCTTTCAGATATTCACGTACCATATCAATTTCTTCCAGATCAATGTCTTCATTCTCGATCACATCCAATCTGGCCGGATAGCTCTTCATCAGCTTCGCATAATCTGTACTGCCCTCATAACTGGCAGCATACTGTAGAAATTTCACAGCTGCCTCCTTATGTTCAGAAGCATTATTCAGCACATACTGCCATGCTGCAATATTCGTTGCTTTTTCCTGAAACTGCGGAAGAGGTGCCATATGGATTTTATTTTTACCATACACCTTTGCATCACGGAACGTACTCAGCGAACCTGTATACATAAAAATGCATCCGTATTTTCCTCTGATGAATTTCTCTTCCATCTGTTCATACTGATCTACCAGTTGCGTCGGAGAAGTAATCCGGTCTTCCAGCATATTCTTCATAAATCGGGCTGCCTGTCTGGTTTCAGAGTTCGACCAGTCAAAGTAATCTCCGCTCCAAAGATTCACAAACTGTACAATACTGTTATATGCATAAGTATCCTCCCATGCATCTCCGTATGCAAACTGATCCTGCCCCTGTAAGCTTTCCCTCAGTGTATAAAAATCATTGATATCTTTCACTTCATCCAGTCCAGCCTGATCCAGAAGTTCCTGATTCACCCAGAATATCATTACATCCATCAGAAAAGGAACTGAATAAATATGACCATCTGCCTCGCAGATACTCTCCAGATATTTCTGTGGAAATCCCTTCCGCGTTTCTTCTGTCATAACAGTTTCCTCCAACGGAACCAGATACCCCTTATATTTAAACTCAGATATCATCTCATCATTGACAGATATCAGATCTACAGTTTTATCTCCAGATGCCAGCGTTGTCGATATTTTTGCCTGCCTGTTGTCTGCATTATCCGGGCATTTTTCCACAGTAATCTCCATATTCAGTTTCTCTTCTGCCTGTTTTATAAACTCCTGAAAGCCTTTCTTCTCCGCGTCAATATGAAGGATTGTCAGCTTCTGCTTCTCTTCCCCCGTAGAAGGTAAAGGGAGTTTTGAATCGCTCCCCATACTTCCGCACCCTGAAATCAGCACACAGGCTGCAGTTATAAAACTCAAAATACCCTTTTTCAAACAGTTTCACCTCTGTTTTATCTTGGCCATCTGTCTTCCTTTGGCATTAATGGTGCGAATGGTGCATGTGGATGTGTCTGGTACCAGTACGCAACACTTGCCACATCATCCTGACGCTCAAATAATCCCCTGTATCCAACACCTATCTGCTGAATCGTCACGCGCAGATCTTCATCAAAGCAGATCGGATCCTGGATGTGCCAGCGGTAGAAGCCTCTCATTGGAGGGCAGTCATCATTATGATAAAAGTTGTGGATCAGTTCATCATGAGCAGAATAATATGGATAACCCAGATACGGTGTATTGTAATTCTGTTCTACTGTCTTGCCGTCTACCTGCTTTGCGAAACTCCAGGAACCTCCAAAATAGTCTTCGGAGCCGGTTCCGCAAATTGTCGGATATTCATCGTCTCCGTCAATGTAGAACTTCACTTCGCCCTCTCCCCACCAATAACGTTCCAGTGTTGTCAATGCAATATAAGTTCCCACATAATGTCCTTTACCTTTTACGCCATCAAGGATTGTGTAATCTTTCTGTTTTTCTGTCAGACGCTCCCGTCGCCACTGTGCATGGAAATAAGTGATATCTTCCGGAAGTTCATCATACAGACAGTAATCTACCTGATAGAAGAATGCCGGAATCTTGTTTGCATGCTGATTTTCCAGAGTGATCTTTGCTTTCTTTTTAAACGGCATCGGAAAATAGCAGTTAAATCCTCTGCTTGGTACCACTGCCATCGGTACAGAATTTACGATGCATTCTCTGCCAAATCCACAGCAGAAGAAATCTCCAAGCGGGCTTTCTACTGATGGATATTCTTCATCATCCCAGTACATGCGGATAACCAGATCTCTTAATACAAAACAGTCTGCATCTGTTGTTTTATTATCCACTGTAATCCAGATATGATTGATTTCTCCCGGACCTTCCACCTCTGCCAGAGTTACAGTTGCTCCCGGTTCAATATTTCTTAGGCAAGGGCTTCCTTTTCTGGATGGTCCAAGATGGCTTGCTGCCATTCCACCCTTTCCCTTCTCTCCATGAGGATTCTCTGCATTGATCGCACGGCTTCTGCCATGCTTTGCCAGTGCAATACCGCCAAGTCCACCTTTAAATGACTGATACATAGTTTTACCTCCTGATATCTTAATTATGCCTTTACTCCACCTGCCATTATACCATCCATGATCTGTTTCTCAAATACTGCGACAAAGATAATGATCGGCAGAAGAATGATCCATCCCATTGCACTTACCAGATCCCACGGAACACCATACATGTTGTCACGTAATGGAAGCTGTACGATTGCTACGGAAAGAACCTGAATACCATTAGAATAGAACAACGGGGTAAAGAAGTTGTTCAGACAGGTAATAAAGTTAATGATACATACAGTTGCGATCGCCGGTTTCATCAACGGAAGTACGATAGTGAAAAGTCTCTGTGAGAAAGTTGCACCGTCAATAGCAGCTGCCTCTTCCAGTGAAATCGGTATCTCTCCTACAAAGTTTCTCAGGATCAGAACCGTAAAAGGAATAACTGTGCTGATATATAAGAGAATCAGGCCAGGATATGTATCGTATAATTTTACTTTCTGCATAAATTCATACAGTGGTCTTGCTGTAACTACTTCTGGGATCAGCATGGTAGCGATCACAAATGCAAACGCAATGTTGATTCCTTTTGTGCTGAAACGTGAAAATCCATAAGCTGCCATTGCGCAGAGCACAGTGCTGATCACCAGTGTCAGACCTACGATCAGTACAGTATTTCCTACTTTTGACATCAGTCCTACATTCTCGATCAGAAACTTGTAGCTTTCCAGTGTCGGATGATCTGGCAGATAGTCGATCGGTGTTTTAAATAATTCTCCCGGCGGTGTGATCGAGGAAATAAAAATCCAGTATACAGGAAACAGGATAATGAAAGAAACGATTGCGAAGAGCCCCCATCTTCCACCTGTTACCAAACCATGATATATGTTATATTTTCTTGTATTCTTCATGGTATTTCCTCCTAGTTGTCAATCTTATTCATAACACGGATGTTCAGCCAGCTGAAGATTGCCATTACGATAAACAGCAACATTGCCAGAGCCGAAGCATAACCAACATTCAGGTTCGTAAACGCTTCTGTTGTAATTCTGTATGCAATCAGCGCTGTATCCTCTCCAGGACCGCCTGATGTCATAGAGTATACAAGGTCAAAGGTTGTCAGTCTCCACAGTGTAAACGGAATACATAAAGTCAGGACATTCTTCATGATCAGCGGTAATGTAATTCTGAAGAAACACTGTACTCCGTTTGCTCCATCCACTTTTGCAGCTTCATAAATATCACCGGAAATAAACTGAAGTCCGGATAATACCAGAATGGCAAAGAACGGAAGGTCTTTCCATAAGTCCATAGCAATTACAGCACCTCTCGCAGATCCTGTATTAATGAGCCAGCTGTTCTGATATCCATGAACAAACCATCTGATAAAGTCATTGATCAGACCATAATCATTATTAAATGCCCATTTTGCAGCCATGCCTGCCACAACTGCCGGCATCGCCCATGGGATCAGTACAATTGTACGAAGAAAGCGACGTCCCTTAAATTTCATATTTAATATCAGTGCAAGACATACACCTAATATTACATGCAATACCATAGATACAACTACAAAAATAACCGTAAAACGTATGGATGTGATTACCTTTGGATCTGAAAAAACTTTCAGATAATTCTTGAATCCACAGAATTCATCCACTCCTGCCAGAATTCTGATGTCAAAGAAACTGTTTTTGACAGTCATCAAAATAGGATACAATGTTGTGAATCCACGAATGATAACTACCGGAAGAACCAGCAGCCATGGAATCCATTTCATTGATTTTTTACTGATCGTCACAGGGACTCCCTCCTTCATATCTTCAAGCACAGACGTAAAGCAGATTGTTCTTGTTCTGCTTTACGTCTTTATTTTTATGTCTCAGTTTTAAGTGTCTGTATTCTGATTTTACTGATATGTCTCAACTAATTCCTGTGCTTTCTCACAGAATTCATCTACAGTAATCTCATCTTTCATACAGGACTGGAAGATTGTTCCCATATCGCTGATAAATTCCATTGTCTGTGCAACCATCGGACGTCCCTGTACGTTGCATTCATTTGCATACTGGCTATACATTTCTTTTGCAGGGTCTGTATCCGGAACAACTTTCTCAGCAACATCTTTTCTTGCAGGATATCTGTCAAATGCTTTATAAGAAGCTTCCATTCCACCTTCATCTGCCATGTACTGCAGGAATTTGATTGCTGCATCTTTGTTCTTGGATGCACTGTTAAGTACATAACTCCAGGAGTCTGTAAAGATTGCTCTCTCACCGTTTCCACTGAAATCAGGTACCATTGCCATATGAATCTTGTCATCTCCAAGCATATCTGCATTTGCGTAGTCGGTTCCTAAGCCCCACATAAACCAGCATCCATATTTACCATCGTTTGCTTTTGGATTCATCTGCTCGTATTTATCTGCAATCTGGTCGATCGGTGTTTCATTGTTAGCTACCAGGTCATGCAGGAACTGAATTGCTTCTTTGTTTTCTTCCTTTGTCCAGTCGAAATAGTCGCCACCAAACATATTTACAAACTGTGCAATTTCATTGAATACATACGTTTTTTCCCAGGATCCGCCATATCCATATCGTCCGTCTTTTGATACAGCTTCCATATATTTCATGAAATCTTCTTTTGTATCAATAGACTCAATTCCTACTTCATCCATAATTTCCTGATTTACCCAGAAAGCAAGATATCCTGAATATCCCGGAACTCCTATAATATTTCCGTCTTTGTCAGTGATCATATCTTCGATATATCCCTGTGCAAACTGATCAACAATATCATCTGTCATAACTGTGTCATTCAAGCCATCCAACCATCCGGAATTTTTGAATGCAGCACTCATTTCATCGTTGATTTCGATAACATCTACAGAAGAATCTGCTGTTGAAAGAATAGTAGTAATCTTCTGCTGACGTGTATCGGAATCTGTCGGAGCTGCAACAACGTTGATATTTAATCCTGTTGCCTCTTCTACATTTGCAAGCCAGTCATCGAAGTCCGGATCTGTAGTATTGATACTGTATAAAGTAAGGTCATATTTCTCTTCTGCGGATACACTTACAACATTTCCCATCATTCCTGCTACCATTGTTGCAGCTAATACTGCACTGATCACTTTTTTCTTCATATCTTCTCCTTTTCTGAACAGCTTTCACGTTTTTTTCTGTTCTGTGTTATTTGGTAACTAAAGAATAGCAAAAACCCCCTTTCGACAAAATACAATTTCTTTTGATTCATTTATATTATTTTTCGTTCTATTGTTTTTTGAATCTTAAAATTTTATAATCAACCATATCAGGGTACAATGTACCAATACAGCCCATATCAGCGGAATGAAACAAAGATATCCTCGGCAAAATAATCCTTAAATATTTGTAAAGGAGGTTCTATGAAACTGAAATTTAAAAAAATAAATTATCATAAATGGATTCCAGCCAGATTTTCCTCATTTCAGGCCAAACTGCTGGCAGCTTTCCTGGTAGCAACACTGCTTCCATTAGTATGTGTTGCACTGGTCAGCTATCATGTTTCCTATAACCTGGCCAGAGACCGGATTACAAACTCTGCACTGATGTCTGATGAACAGCTTCTTTTTCAGCTTAACAGCCGTCTGAACCAGACCGAAAACGTAGCTGACACCATTCAGTTCCAGATGTATTCATTCGAACACGCACCCAGTAATCAGATTGATTCACTGAAAACTTTTAATTCCATGCGCAGTAATATTTCTTTATATAAGTCAACATTTGACTTCTATCATATATACATATTTCTGCGTCCAGATCAGACAGGATCTGATGAGAGCTTATATTTCTTTTCCACAGATAAACTCCTGAATTATGGAATTACAGAATCTGACCTTGATTCCATGGGGTCTTCCTCCCTGTGGCTGTTAAAGAAAAATACTTCTCTGCCGAAAGTTGTCTCCTCTCCAAAAGAGAAAGCTGACACCATTCTGTGTTTCCGTGCATTGAAGAACAAAGCCAGCGGTATTCTGGAATACGCTTACTGCATTGCACTGGACAGTGAAGAATTTTCCCAGTATCTGCAGGCAGCCTCTTCCGACAGCGCTATTTCCAGCTATATCCTGACTCCACAGGGACAGATTGCCGCACACAGCGATTCCAGTCTGAACGAAACCTGGATTTCAGATTCTGTCAAAGGCATGTTTCTCGCCAATACAAATTCCTTTTTTAAGGATAAACAGACTTATTATAACTGCCGGACTCTGGATAACGGATGGCTTCATATTACAGAAATTCCGGAAAGCTATATTCAGAATAATACTCAGGTACTGATCCAGACCCTGCTGATCACCGTGATTATTTCTCTTCCGCTGACCATCCTGATCGTGATCCTTTTCTCAAGGAAGCTCACAATCAGGATTGCCGCATTGTCCTATGCTATGGAATCCTTTCATCTCGGACACGACCCTGAGCACCTTTCCATTATTACGCTGCCGCATCCGGATGACGTCTCCAGCTATGACGAGATTGACAGACTTGGAATTACTTTTGAAGATATGCAGCATACCATCGCAAAGAATCTGAAATCCATTGTCAGTCTCTCTATTAATGAAGAACGGTTGAAATACCAGCTTCTGCAGTCCCAGATTAACCCGCATTTTCTCTACAATATCCTCGGAACGATCCGAACCTGCCAGGCACTTGGTAAGCTGGATATTGCAGACCAGATGCTGACAAATCTGACAGCTTTTTACAGGCTGACCCTGCGTAAGTCCAAAGAGCTGATCCCGATCAAAGATGAGCTTGAAATTGCCCGTCTGTATCTTGAAATGGAAAAGCTCTGTCACAAAGATAATCTCAGCTGGGAAATCAATGCAGAGGATGGCATAGAAAACTTTATGATCTGCAAATTTACATTGCAGCCATTTCTTGAAAACTCTATCCTGCACGGTCTCTCTGCGGATACACCGGAAGTTTTTATTTCTATTCAGGTGCTCTACGGTGATGATACCGTGGTGATCGCCATTGAAGACAACGGTGCCGGAATGTCTCCGGAAACTCTGGAACAGCTCCGTCATGCCATAGACCACAAGATCATAAATTACGAAAAACATTTTGGAATTTCCAATGTAAGTGCCCGTATTTCCAACCCACTGTACGGAAACGGATCTGTCCGCATCGACAGTCACCCGGGAAATGGTACTTACGTCACGATTGAATTTCAGCAAATGGAGGACACAGATGAAGAAAATAATGATCGTAGATGACAACTATCTGTCTGCAGAAGGAATTGAGAAAAATATTGACTGGGAGGCGCTGAACGCGGAGATCGTACATGTCTGTTATAATGGAACTTCTGCCATTGAAGCTATGAAAAAAGAATCCGTAGACCTGATCATCTCTGATATTGAGATGCCGGATCTGGACGGAATTTCCATGAGCCGCCAGGCACTTAACATCAACCCTATGGTAAAAATCATCCTGATCAGTGCCTATGATAAATTTGAATATGCAAGACGCGCCCTGCTTTTGGGCGCACTGGATTATATCGAGAAGCCAATCGACTATGCTTACCTGATCCAGAAAGTAAAGAATGCCTTTGCCCTGATGGAACGTGAGCAGAAGAATCTCCAGCTTCTGAAACAGAGCCGTCCTCTGCTCATTGAGAAATTCTTCCGTGATATCACCCATCGTCCCAGACAGGAAGCCTCATATCGTCTGAAACCTTATCTGAAATATCTGAATCTGGCACTGGATTATGATTTCTATAATGTGGTAATTCTGGAATTGGAGAATGCTCAGAATCTGAAAGATTCTTACGGCATTGAAAAATTTCAGATGGAACTTCTGAATCTCCGCGACCTGATTACAGAACAAGGAACAGAATTAAATTATATTTATCCACTGCAGGATATCGACGGATATCTATGCATCATCGGCCACAGCGGATGCCAGTCCGGAAATTTCCGCCAGCTTACTTATAAGATCATTTCATCTGTCGTAGATGTCTGCCATGCTCAGGGTCTGGCACTGAATGCCGGAATTGGCAGTATTGTGCAGGATCTCTGGGAACTGAACCGCTCCTACGAAAGTGCAGTCCATGCTCTGGAATACCGTTTCTTCTTTCCTCATCAGAACGTATTTGACGGTCGTGAAGCTCTCGGTCACGATCTGTCCGCTACTGATTTTTCTGATTCCAAGGAAGAAGAGCTGATCCGCCTGCTATGTAAAAAGGATGTCTCTGCTATTGACTCCTGGTTTCAGGATTTCTCCAAATGGCTTACAGAAAACTTCCGAACCAAAAGTTTTGCATTTATCCAGGTTTACTCTCTGCTTGGACGAATCTTGAAATTCTTTTACGAGCTGAATCTTGACACACACGATCTGGAGATCAAAATCCTCTATGTATATAATCATCTGGAAGAGTTTCACACAACAGAAGAATTATGTCACTGGCTCAATGATTTCTGTCATCTTCTTTGTCAGAAACTGGACTCTTCTTTGAATGACTACCATCAGAAACTTTGTGAATCTGTAATCTCATTTATAAACGCAAATTACGCCAGCAATACACTTTGTCTAAATGATATTGCCGGCGAAGCCAATGTAAGTCCTGCCTATCTCAGCGCTTTATTTAAGAAAAAACAGGGACTCAGTATCAGCGATTATATCACAACTCAGAGAATACATGCCGCCTGTCGCTATCTCACAGCAACCAATATGACATTAAAAGAGATCAGCATGAAATGTGGATACGCCAACCAGTATTATTTCAGTACAAGCTTTAAGAAAAAGATGGGCATTACCCCTTCTGCCTACAGAGAATCAAACGTAACAAACTGAGTTTTCACTTGAGTTTCCGTCCTCTCACCTGTATAATAGAACAGATAGTGGTTGTTATATCCTTATATGAGTGCGCAGTCGGTTACCTCTGACATTTTCACATCTGTCTGCGGAATTTCAGCATGTGAAGGGAACAATAACCAATTATACTTACTATAAGGAGATTCCAAATGGAAACATCTGAAAAAACAGCACTTCTTGTAATCAGCTTTGGTACAAGTTATGAAGAAACCCGAAAGAAAACAATCGAACAGATAGAAAAAGATCTGCATGACGCTTATCCTGAATGTCCATTATACCGCGCATGGACCAGCCCGCGTATCCGTGCCAAATTACTGAAGCGCGACGGAATTCATATAATGAACATTGAGGAAGCAATGACTCAGATCAGCAAAGACGGATTCCGAAATGTAGTAGTACAGCCAACTTATGTGATCACAGGTTTTGAAAGTGATGCCATGAAGCAGAAAGTTCTTACATTTAAGAATGATTTTGATTCTATCATCGTCTGTGATTCACTGATGGTCACAGAACAGGATAAAAAAGAAGTCTGTCAGTCTGTTGCACAGGAATATCATCCTGAACCTGATGAAGTTCTGTTATTTATGGGACACGGAACAGAACACGTTGCCAACGAACTCTATCCAGAAATGGATCGATTATTCAAGCAATTAGGTTATCCGAATATCCATATGGGAACTGTAGAGGGTAATTTTTCTATTGAGAGTTTTCTCGATGAATTAAAAGATCTTCATCCGGCCAGGGTTCACCTTGCTCCGTTTATGATCGTTGCCGGAGATCATGCTACAAATGACATGTCAGGCGAAGAAGATGATTCCTGGAAAAGCATTCTCGAAAAAGAAGGTTTCTCTGTTACTTGCACCCTGAAGGGACTTGGTGAACTACAGAGCATTCGAAATGTCTTTATCCGTCATACCAAAGCAGGACTAAATGAGCTTTCACAAAAACTGATATAAGTCTGATATCGTTCTCTGCGGTATTTTCGGTCTATCCACTGCTTATTTATAAAAAAGGATCTGCCCGGAGGGCTTTTTGTATAATAGGAAATTCATCGGAATTTCCTATTATATAAACAACAAAAAAACTGTGAGGATCTACTACTGCGTTTTATCACAGCAGGAACTTCACAGTTTTTTATTTACCTTATTTAACTTTTTAATCTATCGTCGAATCAGCCGGCAAATGCGAATTACAAATATTCACCTGACTCATCTTAACGTCTGCGTTTTTTCTTCTTTTTATTTGGATTATTCAGTACTGACCAACAGAATGCCTGGACCAGCAGGATACCGATAAATGCACCGCAGCTGTCAATCCCCACATCCCTTATTGAAGGAGTACGGCTGTCCACAAATGACTGATGATATTCATCCAGCCCTGCAAATCCTACGCAGACGATCCCCGCGAGGATCATCAGCCAGATTCCTCTCACTCCATACACATATAACGGAAAAGAAATTGCAATGGCCAGCAGAAAATATTCTGTCATATGTGCTGCTTTTCGCACATAATAGTGAATTTCGTCTGCTTTGTAAGCCAGCTCATCGCTGCTCAAATTCTCGGATAAAAGATCACTTTTTATTTCTACAATTTTATAACTTACCTTATAGCTTAAATTTCCCGAAACCTCTCCCGGCTGTGCTGAAAACGAAAAAATAATGTACATCATCAGTAATGCCGGCAAAAAGGAAAGAGGCTTCAATAATGTGATCAATATTTTCATTCCTCTTCGTCTTCCTCTTCCAGTCTCTTTGTCAGATTTGCTCTGTCTGCAATGCTCATGGTTTTCTTTATTTCCGGCTCATTCTCTTTTTTCAGTTCACCGCCGGCGGCTGCTGCCATTGCTGCATCCTTTGCAGCTTTTGCTTTCTTAATTTTGTCTTCGGATAACATGGTCTTTATGCTGGCAAACAACAGTCCCACGCCAATAACCGCGAATGCGATTCCTGCAAGCATAAATCCAATGCTGGAACCCTCTGCACCTGTTATAAATCCCTTGCACAGAGTGTAGCCTGTATACAGTAAATAAATTCCTGCAAGTGTCCAGAGCATGAATCGTGCATTTGAAGAAGGTTTCTGCTCTTCCTGTGTTTCCTCTACTTCCTGGTTATTCACGTCTGCTTCTGTATCTTTCTGCTGGCTTTCTGTCTGAATCTTTTCCTGCAGTTCTTCGTTGTTGTTTTCTTCCATGGAATTCCTCCTTTGCAGTTTGCTTTAGTTAAAGTATAAAATTATCTGCCTGATTTGAATTTTGAATATTATCTTACCATTTTTTTATCAAAACGTAAAGCCTTACAATATGAAAGACTGCCGGATTTCTCCGACAGCCTCTCATTTCTTACAAGTTCTCCCTGCTCTGACGCTGACTTTCTTTCTGCACATCCTGAACCAGCCATGCAGCCTGCCATCATCAGCAACAGCAGCAATATTTTTATTCTCTTCAATATCCGGTTCTCCTTTTTGCGGTCAGCATTTCTGATATCCATGTATCCATTTACTCTTCCAGGCATTTTATCATTTAAAGCAATGTTCACCCTTTACTTTTCGTGGCCTGTTTTAGTTTAACCGGATATATCTGTTTTATACATTTTTCAGAACAGATTCAGAAACCTTTCTTTCTCATATAAACTGCTATGTCATGATAAACCTGATCTTTACCGATCTCATTCAGAATTTCGTGGCGCATTCCCGGATATAATTTTCCTTTTACATCACGATACCCAGCATGACGCATTGCCTGCACAGTCTTCGCAAAATGTCTCACATTGATCATACACGGATCTTCTGCTCCGCTCACAAACAATACAGGCATTTTCGGATTTGTGCAGGAAAAATGTTCCACATCATAGGCACGTTTCATCAGCTCAAACAACGCCAGATATGCATCGTCTGTAAAAGTAAAGCCGCACAGCTCGGATTCCTTATATTCCTTCGCCACCTTCGGATCCGAACAGATCCATGCAGTACAGTTTTTGTCTTTTCTGAACTTAGCCACACCTGCGCCGAAAGACATAATTTCTATCAGCTTACTTCTGTGTCTTGATCCCAGGACTGCCTTTTCTATCTTTGCAATGCCTACTCCAAGTGGCAATGCAGTATTATAGCTTGGTGAGCCACATATGATCAGCATATCTGCACAACTGTCATGCTCTGCCACAAATGCTCTCACTGCCAGAGAGCCCATGCTGTGCCCCATAAGGATCAATGGAAGGTCTGGAAACTGAGTATGTATTTTCCTGTTTACGGTACGGATATCCTGAAGCATAGCCTTCGCTCCGCCTCCATATGTGAACCCCAGATCTTCCTGATGCTTTACACTCTTTCCATGGCCTCTGTGATCATGAATCACTGTCACATATCCAAGTTCTGCCAGATACTTCATAAATGGAAGGTATCGTTCCTTATGTTCGCTCATTCCATGCACCAGCTGTACAGCTCCTCGGTATGGCTTTGTATCCGGTATTACTGCCATAATCGAAATCTCAAGCCCGTCTGCCTCCGACTTAAAAGAACTCTCATATTTCATAATTTCGCCTTCTTTCCTGACCAATGTGTTACGGTTATTTTGATTATAAGTAAGGGATTTGCCATTGTCAACGCATTCTGGTATAATAAAATATATTAAAAACCTAACAAATACACACGTTTCAGAGCAGCTTTGCTCTCAGACAGGAGGAAACATGGCAAAAAAGAATAAAAAAGGACATGCAGGGCTGATCATTTTTATCCTGATCCTGGTTCTTGCTATTGGCGGAGGTGCAGGATTTTATTTTTATCAGCGTCAGCAGCCCCGCAAAGCAGTTGAGCAGTTTCTTGACAGTATGAAAAATATGGATTTTGATACCATGGAGTCTATGATCCAGAGCAGTGATCTCTCCGCACTGGACAATGCAGATATCCGCAACGCTGCATACACTGATTTCTTCTCAGAAATCAACAAAAAAATGACTTACAAGATCACTAAGAACAGATTTGACATCCAGAATGGCACTGCTTCTGTTACTGCGCATATCACTTACATTGACGGAACCAATATTTACAAAGCAACTATCACCGAGTTTCTCCGTCAGATTGTTTCCAATGCTTATGCAGGAAATCAGCTTTCTGAAGATGAAACACAGGAGAAACTTGCTTCTATTCTGAATGAACAGGCAAAAAAAGTTGAATCTGATGTGTTCTCAGAAACAGATATTACTTATCCGGTAATCAAAACCAGTTCCGGATGGAAGATTGTTTCTCTGGATGATGAAACAGTAAAAATCATGTCTGCAAACTTTAAGAGTGTGGAAGAAGAGATTAATAATTCTCTTAATAATTCCGAGAACGAGGATTCCTCATCTTCCACTGCACCTGAAGCATCTGCTGATGATACTCTTAACCTTACAACAGACAAGTTTACGATCAAATATACCAAGCATGTGATCACCAAAGATTTCGCTGGAAATCCCTGTATTATGGTTTATTATGATTACACCAATAACGCATCCTCTGCATCCAGTGCAATGGTGGATGTAAGCTTAAAAGCTTATCAGCACGGGGAATCCTGCGAGGCAGCTATTCCTGAGAATAATGACGATGCGATTGATCATTTTACAGCAGAAATTCAGCCAGGCCAGACTGTAAATGTATGCCAGGCATTCTCTCTGACAGATGAGAGTGATGTAACTGTTCAGGCACAGGAAGCATTCTCCTTTGATGAAGATGCAACTGCCAAGCAGATCCTTAAAGTAAAATAGACTACAGAATAAATTTCTGATTTATACACTTTAAATTATTAATAATTTCAAAATATGCACAGCATTTCAAAATTAATTTGAATCTGCTGTGCATATTTTTTATTTTCCGTGAAACAATATGGAATGTAATAATTACTGTTCACTGACAGTAATACTAGGCTGCTTACAGCCACAGGTTTATGAAAGGATGGTGACTTATGGGAAGCAAATGTTTAAGATATACGGCACTGACTATCGCCATTATCGGAGCTGTTAACTGGGGACTGATTGGTTTCTTCAATCTAAACCTGGTCGCTCTCCTTTTCGGAAGCATGAGCTGGATTTCCAGGATCGTATATGGTCTGGTAGGAATCTGCGGACTCTATCTCCTGACCTTTTACGGTGATTCCAACACTGTCTCAGAACAATCCTGAGCTGACATCTGATATCAGATATCATAATTCTATAATCCTTCCTAACGGGCTGCTGCATATTTACCTGAATATGCGGCAGTTCTTTAATTGTATCAGCTTCTCTCAACTTATTTCAAAATACAAAAGAAAAAGGACTTCAGAAAACTCTGAAGTCCTAAGAGCGATAGACGGGGCTCGAACCCGCGGTCTCGACCTTGGCAAGGTCGCGCGTTACCAACTACGCCACTATCGCACAAGCGGGTGATGGGAATCGAACCCACGTATCCAGCTTGGAAGGCTGGTGTTCTACCATTGAACTACACCCGCA
>ENA-OQKY01000173-OQKY01000173.1-human-gut-metagenome-genome-assembly--contig:-NODE-173-length-82697-cov-45.856413_pt1 | contig 82697 bp, 71 predicted proteins | sample MGYA00242652_ERZ504805 | MGnify/ENA primary metagenome ERZ504805 (study PRJEB26092, sample SAMD00036400) | human gut metagenome | host: Homo sapiens | study: EMG produced TPA metagenomics assembly of... | reverse complement strand
GATAGGGCAGAGGTGGAAGTGCAGTAATGCATGGAGCTGACTGTTACTAATCGGGTGAGGGCTTGACCAAGAAATCGCAGGAAGTTAATTCTCAAGGAAATGTCAACATGTATGTAGTTTTGAAGGTGCAAACCTTTATTCCTCCTTAGCTCAGTCGGTAGAGCATGCGGCTGTTAACCGCAGTGTCGTTGGTTCGAGTCCAACAGGGGGAGTTTTCGGAAACATGAAGTCCGATACTAAATTGAATTTTCTACCAGGCTCCATGGTCAAGCGGTTAAGACACCGCCCTTTCACGGCGGTAACAGGGGTTCAAATCCCCTTGGAGTCATTATGTAAGAAATCTTACATATAATAAAGTAAATATGGTGCCATAGCCAAGTGGTAAGGCAAAGGTCTGCAACACCTCTATCCCCGGTTCAAATCCGGGTGGCACCTCTATTAAGCCTCAGATGATGTGAAGTTATCTGAGGTATTTTTTTGCTTAAACAAGTAGGATATATATTGCTTGTGAATATTGGCTTGACACATTTTCAAACTGTGATACAATAAAGCGTAAAACAAAAAATGAAGAGGTGTTTTTGTGCGAAGAAAAAAATTAGTAATAATTACGGGAATACTGGCATTTGCTTTAGCAGGATGTAGCGTGACCGGATGTGGAACAACATCGGGCAGGATTCGTTTTGGAGCTGCCGGTCTGGGTGGGATGTATCATGCATTTGCAGATACATTTACAGATATTGTTCAGGCGGAGAATGAAGATTATAAGATGGAGGTAAAGACGACTGCGGGATCTGCAGCAAATCTGCGGCTTTTATCTGAAGATTATGTGCAGCTCGCAATCGCTCAGGCAGATCTTTCGAATGATGCTTATTACGGCACTGGAATATTCGAAGGAAAAGAATATCAAGGTTACAGTGCAGTAGCAGGACTTTATACAGAAGCTTGCCAGATTGTAGTTCGAGACGATTCGGATATAAAATATATAGATGATCTTCAGGGTAAGAAAATAAGTATAGGTGAAGAAGAGTCCGGTACAGAACAGAATGCAAATCAGATTCTGGCAGCATATGGTTTAACAGACCAGCTGGTTGATAAAGTAAATCTGGATTACACAGAAGCAGCCAGTGAATTGAAAGATGGGGAGATTGATGCTTTCTTCTGTACAGCAGGTATACAGACTACAGTGATAGGAGAACTTTCCAAGCAGTGTGACATACGTCTTCTTAACCTGGATGAGAAGGCGAAGGATAAGCTGTTGAAGGCTTATGATTTTTATACAGAATATGAGATTCCGGTGGAGACATATACAGGTCAGACGGAAGCAATAAATACAGTAGGGGTAAAAGCAGTTTTACTTGCAAGCGATAAACTGTCAGAGAAGACAGTAGAAAATCTTACCCGGGCATTATTTGCACATAAACAGGAATTACAGTATTCCCTGTCGGCAGATATTACATTGGACGAAGCAGATGCAATCGAAGGAATTTCGGTTCCATTTCATAAAGGTGCTGTCAAATATTATGAATCTGCAGGTGTGGATGTAACAACAGAGAAAGGGAGCAAATAAGCAGAGCAGGGTAAGAGAAGATGAAAATTGAGTTAGATATGTATCAGACGATAGCTGTTGCAGTTGTCGTATTGATGTTAGGAAAATTTTTAAAAAAGAAATTCAGCATACTTGAGAGATTTTGCATTCCGGCGCCGGTAATTGGTGGAGTGCTTTTTGCAATATTTACCTGCCTGTGTTATGTGACAGGTATTGTAGAATTTTCTTTTGATGACATTCTCAAGGAAGTATGTATGGTATTTTTCTTTACTTCTGTAGGATTTCAGGCAAATCTGAAAGTATTAAAAAGCGGTGGAAAATCACTGATCATATTTCTGGGACTTGTTATTGCATTAATTCTTTCACAGAACTTTCTGGCAGTAGGGCTGGCAAAACTTCTGCATATCAGCCCGCTGGTTGGGTTGTGTACAGGTTCTATTCCAATGGTCGGAGGCCACGGTACTGCAGGCGCATTTGGCCCTGTCCTCGAGGATTTCGGCGTTTCGGGGGCAAGTACTTTATGTACTGCAGGAGCTACATTTGGGTTGATTGCAGGAAGTATGATGGGAGGTCCCATTGGCAAAAGATTAATTGAGAAGAGAAATTTGATGGATACGGTAGTTCTGGAAGACGATAGTCTTCTGATAGAAGAAGAGAAAAAGCATGAGCGTCATACCAGTATGTATCCATCAGCAGTATTTCAGTTGATTATTGCAATCGGTATTGGAACCATTGTATCCGAACTTTTGTCATTGACAGGAATGACTTTTCCGATTTATATTGGTGCGATGATCGCAGCTGCATTTATTCGTAATATCGGAGAATATTCTGGTAAGTTTACAATTTATATGGGTGAGATCAATGACATTGGTGGTATCAGTCTGTCTCTGTTCCTGGGAATCGCAATGATCACATTGAAACTGTGGCAGCTTGCGGATTTGGCATTACCTCTGATTATCCTGCTTGCAGGTCAGACTGTCCTGATGTTTGTATATACTTATTTTGTAGTATTCAATGTGATGGGAAGAGATTATGATGCGGCGGTTCTTTCTTCAGGCGTGTGCGGATTTGGTATGGGGGCTACACCGAATGCCATGGCGAATATGCAGGTAATCTGTGAGAAATTTGCACCATCTGTAAAGGCTTATCTGTTAGTTCCGCTTGTGGGAAGTTTATTTGCGGATTTCCTGAACAGCCTTGTGATTACATTTTTTATTAATTTTCTTTAATAACTTTTTGACATTCGTATCAGAAGAGGTTAAAATTTTAATCGAATCAGGAAAGTCTTTTATTTCAATTGCGAAAAACAACAGGCAGTACTTCCCTGAGGCTATCTAAGGAAGTGCTGGATAGGACAATCATTGATGGATGAGGAGCGAGAAAGATGTTTGGTAAGAAATTATTTGCAAAAAGGGAAAGAGGAAAAACTACAGAATACAAAGTAGAAAGCGAAAATCTTGCTGTGCCTGAGATACATACCCATAATATCCACTCAGAAGAAGCTTCAGAAGATGAACGAAACAATGAACCAATTACTTATGAAAATGTAGCAATTCCTGAGATACATATTAAAAAGAGAAAAAAATAAATGTAGATTAAAAAGTCAGGCATGGAAAGAATTTTCCAGTGCCTGACTTTTTTGTTGTTGCTGATTTTATTGTGGTGAAAATTTCGGCGGCTTCTGATCTGACTGATGTTCACCGATAAGTTTTTCCATCCACACCATGTTATACCAACGGTGAAATTTATATCCACATTTATAGAATTCTCCAACAAGACGGTAGCCCATATGACTATGGAATTCTACACTGTTTTTGTCAAGGTATTCGTCTTCTTTTGGGGGATAGGCGATGCAGGCATTCATATTCAAGATTCCCATATCCTGCAGGGCATTTTCAAGTGCATCGTGCAATTTGCGGCCGATACCACGATGTTTGATGTTCTGGTCAACGTAAATAGATGTTTCTACTGCCCAGTCATATGCTGGCCTGTCGTGAAAAGGACTGGCATAGGCATATCCGAGAAGCTTACCGTTTTCCTCAGCGACCAGATAAGGATATTTTTGTAAGGTATGCCCAATTCGGGAGATAAATTCTTCTGTAGAAGGAACTTCATATTCAAAAGTGATTGCAGTGTTTTTTACATAAGGAGTATAAATATTCAGAAGTGCCTGTGCATCTGCAGCAGTAGCAGTACGAATGATGATAGAATCGCTAGTGTTCATTAAATATGTTCCTTTCTTTTTCATATATAACTGTCGGTATTATTAACCAGATCAGGTAATATCCAGCGAAACGTGTTACTGGGCACGGAGTGAACAGTAACCATTTATCTGCCTGACTATAGAAAAATTCAGAAAAATCTTGACTTAAAGTTAAGTTTATGATGTATGATAAAAAAGAAGATTCTGTAAGCAGTTATCTGATTTTACAGTACAAATTCTGAATTTTAAGGACAGTATATAACTGTAGGGGTGAAGAGTCAATATCGGAAAGAAGATATCCCGAAATCTATTGTAGCAGGAGGAAGAACGATGGACAGAATAAAGAAAAACTTTGGTTTTGGATACATGCGTCTGCCAATGTTGGAGAATGGTGAAGTAGATAAAGAGCAGACCTGCAAGATGGTTGATACATTTCTGGAAAATGGATTCAACTATTTTGACACAGCCCACGGATACCTGGACGGTAAGAGTGAAATGTCGATTAAAGAGTGCCTGTCAAGCAGACATGACCGCAGTGAATATGTTCTTACCAATAAACTTACCCAGGCTTATTTTAAGAAACAGGAGGATATCCGTCCGTTTTTTGAAAGCCAGCTGGAGATCTGTGGGGTAGATTATTTTGATTTTTATCTGATGCATGCACAGTCTGCTGAGATTTTTCAGTATTTTAAGAAGTGTCATGCTTATGAGACTGCACTTCAGTTAAAAGAAGAGGGAAAGATCAGACATTTCGGTATTTCTTTCCATGACAGAGCAGAAGTTCTGGAAGAAATTCTGAAAGAATATCCGCAGATCGAGGTTGTACAGATCCAGTTTAATTATCTGGATTATGAGGATCCGGCAGTCCAGAGTCGTAAGTGTTACGAGGTCTGTCGTAAATATGGAAAGAAAGTGCTTATCATGGAGCCTGTAAAGGGCGGAAATCTGGTAAAACTTCCTGAGGATGCGAAGAAAATCCTGGATGATCTTCATGGCGGCAGTCCTGCAAGTTATGCACTTCGTTTTGCAGCTGGATTTGATGGAGTACTGATGGTTCTTTCGGGTATGAGCAATCTGGAACAGATGATGGATAACATCAGTTTTATGAAAAATTTTGAGCCGTTGAATGAGAAAGAGCTGGAAGCAGTACATCAGGTGGCTGATATTTTTCATCAGAAACATATGATTCCGTGTACAGCCTGTCGTTATTGTGTTGCAGGATGCCCAAAGCATATTTCTATTCCGGATCTTTTCTCCTGTATGAATGCGAAGATGGTATTCCATGACTGGAACGCAGATTATTATTATAATATGGTACATACAGCCAGAAATGGAAAAGCTTCTGAGTGTGTAAAGTGTGGAAAATGTGAAAAAGTATGTCCGCAGCATCTGAAGATCAGAGAGATTCTTGAAGATGTGGCAAAAGAATTTGAAAAGCCTCAGCAGTCTGAGGAATAAAAGATAAAGAAAAAAGCCTTCCGAACTATATTGGTGTAATCAAAGAATATAGTTCAGGAGGTTTTTTTGAGCAAAAATAAGACAGGTGATTATTCATCAAATTCGGCAGTTACGATAAATCCTCTTGGTGTATGTTCAATGTTTCTTACGATACCTTTTCGGGATTTAATACGCTGGGCATTCGGATAACAGCCGGACATGGCAACAGCCGGCTCAATAATATAGCTGTAATTCATAAAAGACTGGTATTCTGAAATTTCTATTTCGTCGCCAATGTTTATTAATCCCTGACGCTCCATTTTAAATTTTTCCTGACGCATATGCTACCTTCTTTCTGAAAAATGAAAATGCTCCGCAAAATAATTCAGCAGTGGAGCAAACCAATGCTTGATTTACCTGATCTGGCTAAATCCTGTGTTCGGAATATAGTATACCATGAATTTATGCGTCTGATATAAAAATGTAATATAAAATGAAAAATAAATTAAAAAGTACTTGAATACGTAGGATTGAGCATATATAATAATAGCGACCTATTACGTTTACGGATAAATGCCAGAGTTGCGGGAAAGAGCAGAAGTCTGGCATTTATTTTTATCTCTTTATATTGATGCAGAAAGGAGCAATTGAATGCGGACGATTGTCATTTGTGATGATGTTGAGATCGAGAGACTTCTTTTGAAAGAAATATTGAGTCAGTATTTTGAAGAAATAAATGAGGAGATTTCTATTATAGAGTATGATTCGGGAGAGACACTGGCAGCTGATGTTGAAGAAGGTTACGTTGACATGGAACTTCTGTTTCTGGATATTTATATGAAGAAGCTTAATGGAATGGAAACTGCTCGAAAATTGCGTCAGTTACAGTGCAGGGTTCCAATCATATTTCTGACAGCTTCGCCTGATTATGCAATAGAGAGTTATGAAGTACAGGCATCAGGATATCTGTTGAAACCATTTTCAGAAGAGAAGCTGATGAAGATCCTGAATATGATACTTAAGACTGATATGAAGAGACGTGTTGCAATCAAGAGCAGACGCCAGTACCGTTATCCCTACACGGATGATATTGTATATATTGAAAGCAATAAGCATAATGTTATCCTGCATCTGGCGGATGGATCAGAGATTGTAACAGTAGACAAGCTGGTAGAGCTTGAGAAGAGAATCAATGAGAAACGTTTCCTGCATTGTCACCAGAGTTATCTGGTAAATATGGATTACGTTATGGATGTGCAGAATGATTTTATCATGAAAGATGAAAGCATTGTGCCTATCCGCGTTCGCGGACGGAAAGAAATGCTGGATCTTTATTATAATTATTTTGTAAGCCATTTTACGGATCGGTAGATATAAAACGCGGCGACATTTTTGCAAAATAAATTGAAGAATTTGCACAAAACTAAAAAAGCGAGAAAAAGCTGATATAATACAGGCTAAGGTACAACTGATATAAAAAAGGGCAGAGGTGCTGGGAACGGGGAATGCAAGAGACAGCGCTATTAGCCCGATCAGCTGGCATACCTGACCTATTATCAAAATATGTGAAAAGTGTGTGTGTAAAAGTGTGTGTTAATGTGTAAAAAATCCCCACTGGAATTCAATGTTTCCTCGGCATTGAGTTTCAGTGGGGATTTTTTGCCTTTATTCGATTTAGTTCTGATCAGGTTCTGAAGCCTGGTCGTCAGGATTATCAGCAACAGTACTGCTATCGGCAGTGTTGCTGTTGGTTGTACTATCGGTAGTACTTGCATCAGAATCATCTGATAGTGCAAGTTCAAGAGAAGTATCTGCAAAGAAAGTATTGGCATTATACAGGTACAGAACTTCATGAACATTTTCTACCTGTATAAGCTGTTCAAGATCACCATAGTAATAACGCGGATCGATCATTACGATTTTGCGGTAGTGCTGTGCAAGAAAAGGAACAAAACTGTTAGCGTAGGAATCCTTCAGTACGAGCAGTGTGGTGTCTGTTTCTGTGGGAGTACTGATCTTTATCTGAGCGTGATTACCGCCGAAAAATAATGCATATTTATCTCGGGTGTCCAGTTTCTCTGTATCATAGAAGCTGGCAGTTTTTTTCTGTTCATCAACATAATTGACTACGGATGAAAGCATATTTTCGCCGGTCGGGAGAAATACATCGATTTCATCTGTTTCACCGGAGCGGAAGCCGCTTTTGGCAGATAAGGTTCCCTGGAAAGTACGTGTAACAGGAGCCTTGTCATATGTATCAGAGGAAGTATCAATTCCCATTTTTTCTGCGGCCTGCAGATATGCATAATAGGCACCCTGAGTGGTCCAGTGATGATCTGTATGATAATAAAGGTCTTCCATTTTATGATCTTTAAATGTATTACGGACATCAATGAAAGTTACGCCAGCCTGAGTCAGAGAATCAGCCAGGTTGTTCAGCCAGGAATTCTGATTCTGAACAGGGGCAAAAGCCGGAAGTTTATCACTCAGGATATTGACTGAGTTTGGGGCGATCAGTGCATATTGTTTCAGATCAGAATGTTTTTGTGCAAAAGTGGTCATTGCTTTTACAGTAGCATTATATTGTGCCTGGTCAGGTGCCTTGAATTCTTCCATAAGATAGCCAGACTTGCCAAGATATACGCCGTTGGCTTCTACCTTTCCCATGAGACGGTCTGTTCCTGCCTTCAATGTGATCCACAGATCACGGAGAGGAAACTGATCATTTTCGTAGGTTTCAAATTGCTTCTCAAATCCGCCGGAGGTTATCTGACCTATATTCAAATCCGGGCTGGAAGCAAGTACACGGTTTTCCTTCTCAGAAAAGCCTCTGTCTGGAAGTATGATACTGATAATAAGCACAGCCAGAGGAACGAACAGAAATAAAAGCCCCATTTTGTGAAAGAATAACCGATAATTTCTTAATGATTTTTTCATACTGTTTACCTTCTAAAATTTTGCATATAAAAATGGTGTGTAGGAGTTGTAAACCATGTAGGCAACGGACAGTGCAAACAGGATAATGTTTACAGCAAGTGCAACAGCAGGTCTGCGTCTGAGAAGACGTCTGAAATACTGATAAGGTGCGGGGCGACATGCAAGAATACTGATCAGAAGCAGAATAAATCCTGTCTTGAGATAGTAGAGTGCCGTACTGTCTATGAAACCTGTTGCACCGATTCCGAACATGGTTCCCAGATAATGGCCAAGCGCTCCAAAATCAGTCTGACTGAAAAATACCCAGCCGATCATAATCACAAGCATAGTATAGATTGTGCAGAGCCATCCTGGCATACGTTTCAGAGTATCTTTAAGTACGAACTTTTCGAGAAGCAGGAAGAGCCCATAATAAACACCCCACAATACAAAATTCCAGCTTGCACCGTGCCAGAGGCCTGTAAGTGCCCAGACAACAAGGATATTGCGGATCTGTTTCAGTGTGGATACACGATTTCCGCCAAGTGGAATATAAATATAATCTCTGAACCAGCTTCCAAGGGAAATATGCCAGCGTCTCCAGAATTCAGATACACTGGTTGACAGATATGGATAGTCAAAGTTCTTGTTGAAATCAAATCCAAGCATTTTTCCAAGACCAATAGCCATATCTGAATAACCGCTGAAGTCAAAGTAAAGCTGCATTGTGTAAGTCAGAATTCCGATCCATGCAGTAAGTACAGACATCTGAGAATGACCGCAGATCGCTGCATACAGCGCTGACAGATTATCTGCCAGAAGAACTTTTTTTGCAAGACCTTTAACAAAGAGTTCTGCACCGACACCAAATCTCGAAATATTGATAATGCGGCGATTCAGCTGCTCTTCAATATCTGCATACCGGACAATAGGTCCTGCGGATGTATAAGGGAACATTGTGCTGTACACTGCAAAAGTAAGGAAATTTTGCTGTGCATTGACCTTGCTCAGATAAACATCAAAGAGATAGGAAAGATTTCGGAAAGTGTAAAACGATAGACCTATTGGCAGCGAGAGTTCCGGATGGGAAATGTGAATGCCGGTAATTCCCCCGATCGTATTAAGCAGAAATCCATAATATTTAAAGAATACAAGGACTGCAAGGTTCACAATGATCGCAAAAATCAGATTAACCTTCTGTTTTTTGTCGTCGTAATATAAACGTTCCAGCTCTGTACCCATATAATAGTTAAACACACTGGAAAACAGCATAAGGATCACGTACACAGGTTCTCCCCACGCGTAAAAAATCAGACTGCCTAAGAAAAGCAGCGGATTTTGAAGCTTTCTCGGTACCAGATAATAGATCAGCATAAAAACCGGAAGAAAGCAGAATATAAAAAAGATGCTGTTAAATACCATATTATAAGTTCTCCAATCTGGATGTTATCCGGGACACTATATTAAGGAAAGGAATGCGCTGCGCCATTTTTGTGCATCGGCTCCACACATATAATAGACATAGTTTCCCTTCTTACCTACTGCTGCATTATTTAAAAGAGCCATCTGATCTGTGCCGTATCCTTCGAATACCTGTTTCTGGCTGGAAAGATGAGAATTGGCATTTTCAAGCAGCGTCGCTGCCTGAGCATTATCCCTTGCTTTCATAATACAGATTTCCTCCACTGCCATAGGGGAGGCCGCTTTGTAGAAGAAATAGCCGTCAATGCTGCGGTCATCGGTCTGATAGTAGTGTTTCAGATCTGTACGGTTTTCCTGATTCAGTGAAGTGATGGCTGAATCCTGTTCCATGCTCTGTGCGATCGTGTCCATTGGTACATTTTTGGCACTGTCGGAAGTATAAAGGACAGTGAGATATACTGCCAGGAAAATAACAAGACCGCTTTTAATTATAATATGAAGATATTTTTTCATGCCTGTAACCCCGCTGTCTGTGCCATATGAGAAAGCCATTTCGGATAATAGTCCTGAATTACATGTTCACCGTCTGGTTCATACAGATTTTCAGAACTGCTTTCTACAATAGATGTATTGTCAATAAAGGTACAGCCCATTTCCTGACAGAGACTTACAAGTCCTTCATTGTAATCAGAATAATAGCCAAGGTCAGGAGTTTGTGCGATTGCCTCGTCCGTAATGGGCAGGATGCAGTTAATATAAATTGGGACATCTGGCAGTGCAGTCTGAATTTTCTTTATCTGTGCTTTGTAGGCATCGATAAATTCTGAGGCAGCGGATCCATATATTTCAAGATCGTTGGAACCAAAAGCCATAAATATATGGGTCGGGTTCAGACTGATTGCAGTGCTGATCTGGTCATCGGCAGCGCCTACATTTAATCCTCGCTTGCTGACTACGACGTCTGTATCCAGGTATCCATATTCTACGATAGATTCCGTGATAGAATCACCGATAATGACACTGCCCGCGAATGCCTGACGGATTTCAATATCACTTAATACAGCAGTGTCCGAATCTGCTGTACTGTCAGCTGAATCGGAAGAGGCAGCAGTCTGATTAAGATTCTGGAGCTGCTGCTCTGTCTGAGAAATATCCGCATTCTCCAGAGCCTGAAGACGGGCTACATTTTCCTTACAGACAGAATCATCCCCGTGGCTGCGCGTGCTCAGGAATATGAAGGCACCGGCAAGTATAACACCAGCAGGGATTAAAAACAAAATTTTATTCATTGGTTGCTTTTTCAAAGTAAATCCTTCCCAGAGCCTGGAATCTGTGCAGGCTCTTGTGGGGAAATTCCCCATTTTATGACATATTTCGAATCCATTATAATACGACAGGAAAAAACTTCAAGCAAAAATTCACAAAATTTACACAAAGTTGTTCAGTTGTATGTGGACGGGCAGACAGAAAGGGGGTATACTTCTTTTTAAGAAGTAATTCATACAGTCAGGAGGGAAAACTTGTGGGAAAAAGAGTCTCGAAAATTTTTAGGGGGGAGATCATTTCGTCAGTTTTTTATCTGGCGTTTGGCCTGTGTCTGATCCTGATACCAGATCAGACTGTGAATATTATCTGTAAGATTATATTTGGTCTGGTGATGATCGCAGCAGGGGTTTATCATATTGTGATTTATGCGGCAGAGAAAGAGAAAGCGACGATCCTGGATTTATTTACAGGTGTAATTGTTATGGTGCTGGGCGTTTTTCTTTTTTTTACACCACAGATAGTGATTAAGATTCTTCCTTATTTATTAGGTGCTTTTGTGCTGGTTGACAGTATCTGGAAGATTAAGGGAAGCTACAGACTGAAGAAAGCAGAAAGAGGACGCTGGAAAGCATTATTTATCGGCAGCGTGATCTTTATTGTGCTTGGTATTTCCATGCTGTTTTACTTTTTCCTGGGTGTAAAGAAGATGATTCTGTTTTCAGGAATTATTCTGGCCGCAGATGGTGTGGCAGATATCGTATTTTTGATCATGCTTCGTACAGGAATGAGAAAGGCAGAGAAACTTCAGGCTGCAGGAGAGATGGAAGAGACAGATTACGACAGGTTTACAGAAAATAAAGCAGAAGATAAAGAAATTGCTGTACCGCAGAAAGAGAAGCCTGCAGTCGACGAGAGTCCGGCAGCAGATACAGAAATTCAGACTTCCAAGACCAGGCTGGAAGAAGAAACTGTTCAGACTGCGGATGCGGCAGATGCGGATGCTGTTCTGGAAGGACAGGTGAACAAGACAGAAGAAGATGTGGAGAGGCCGGGCAGAGAAATCAGGGAAATGTTGAATAATCACGACGAACCACTGGAAGAATGGAAGGATTGAGTGAAGCATGCAGGAACAGACACCAATTGTACTCATGAATTTTTCCGGAATCTATAAGGAAGAAGAATTCTGGAAAAAAAGACAGGTGTCCTGGATCGAAGTTCAGGACATCTGTGGAACGAATTGCTATTGTGATGATGAAGCAATTGCAGAGATCAACAATAAAATAGAAAGTTATTCGGTTGCCGGAATTCATTTTATCGATTCCGGCAATTATCACTATATGACAAGACTTTGGCTGGCGGGAATGAGAGAGCCATTCACTCTGCTGGTCTATGATAATCACACAGATATGCAGCCGCCTGCTTTTGGCGGTATTTTGTCCTGCGGAGGATGGATCGCAGCGTCTCTGGAGGAGTTGGAGTACCTGAAACATGTGATCCTCATTGGACCGGATGAAGCAGCTTACGGGCAGGTAGAAGAAGAGCTGAAAGAGAGTGTGACATTTCTTTCCAGAGAGAGACTTCAGGAGATGACTGCGACGGAGATAAATACTTTTCTCAGAGATACGGTTACCAGAGAGTGTAACTGGAGCAGGTCTGAGAATTGTCTGCCGTTGTATATTTCTATTGATAAGGATGTGCTCTGCAGTGAAGATGCACAGACTACATGGAGTCAGGGAGATATGCAGCTGGAAACGTTGTTATCCGGTGTACAGACAGTACTGGAATGTGCAAAAGAAACCGGGGGAAGGATTGCAGGGGTGGATATCTGTGGAGAAGCGGATGCAGAGGCTTTACATGAGAATGAAGCGAATGACTTTGCAAATGAGAAGCTGCTGAAGATTTTGACAGCTTATACAGAATGTGAATGTATGAAAAAATGAGAAAGGCGGATTGTGAATATCCGTTTGATTCAGATATAGAGAGGATTTGAGAAATGCATAATGAATTATTGCATATAGGACCGCTGACTGTTTACGGATATGGTTTTATGATTGCCATGGGTGTCCTGGCAGCATGGTTTGTGGCGGAGCAGAGGGCACGTAAACTGAATCTTGCGTATGAACATATTTTTTATCTTGTGGTGTGGTGTGCTATTGGGGGATTTGCATCTGCGAAGATCCTGTTCTGGATCACCAACTGGCGGGAGTTTCTTCAGAATCCGAGGCAGTTGATCAGTTCAGACGGGTTTGTAGTTTACGGCGGGATCATTGGAGGAATTCTGGTGGGATGGCTGTATTGTATGATAAAGAAGCTGAAATTTCTGGAATACTTTGATCTGATGATGCCGTCAATCGCGCTGGCACAGGGATTTGGCAGGATTGGATGTTTCCTTGCAGGCTGCTGTTATGGAAAGGAGACCTCAGGAGCACTGGCGGTTACTTTTACAAATTCGGATTTTGCACCGAATAATGTTCCTCTGATACCGACGCAGATTTATTCCAGTGTTCTGGATTTTACCCATTTTTTGTTGCTGCTTTATGTGGCGAAACATAAAAAAGCAGACGGGCAGGTAGCTGCGTGTTATCTGATTTTTTATAGTATAGGAAGATTTGTGATTGAATTCTTCAGAGGTGATATTGAGAGAGGAAGTGTGGGTATACTTTCTACTTCACAATTTATCAGTATTTTTACGGCGGCAGCCGGAGTGGCGTTGCTGACTGCAACCAGGGTAACGAAAAAGCAGTGTTGTAACTAAAACAGAAATTAGCATAAAAAATAAATACTGCACATATTATGTATAAAAAATCACGGGAGGACAGCAATGTTCGGACCTGACGATTTTGAGATGCAGATACAGCAGGAGGAAATCCCCGGCATTTATCCTGAGCCGTCTATACCACCGGCACAGGATGAACAGTACGGGGATTTTATTGTGAAACACGGACAAAATACAGAGGGAGATTACGAAAACAGACCAGATGCACAATTTCTTCCTGTTAATGAAATGTTTGGAATTTTATATGTTCCGCTGAATGAAATCGGACCGTTGGAAATTAATTCATATACGTATGCGTCGCTGCCGAAATGTTATACATTTATGGATGTGGATGCTTTGAATGCGTCCGGAATCACCAGGTTAAATAATCATCCTTATTTGAATCTGCAGGGAGAAGGAACTGTTATCGCAGTAATAGATTCCGGAATCGATTATATGAATTCAATATTTCGCAGTGGTGATGTGAGCCGGATCGCATATATCTGGGATCAGACTATCATAGGCGGAGAAGATGAAAGGGTTCCTTATGGAAAAGTTTTTACCAGAGAGGATATAAATCGTGCGTTAATTGATGAGAATCCGCGGGAAATCGTGCCATCTGTGGATGAAAACGGACATGGTACAGCTATGGCAGGGCTGGCAGCCGGGAATTTTGTTCCTGCCGAAAATTTCTCAGGAGCAGCACCAAAAGCAACGATCATTGTGGTTAAATTAAAAACGGCGAAGTCTTATCTGCGGGAATTTTATCAGTATCCGCCTCAGGCAGAGGTGTTTCAGGAGAATGATATTATGTTGGGAATCTCTTTTGCTGTAAGGATGGCAAAATCGATGGGAATGCCGATTTCTGTTTGTCTGGGACTGGGTACAAGTCAGGGAGCACATATTGGAGACAGTGAGCTGAGCAGATATGTGGATTATATCAATGAGGATTCTCAGGTGTCGGTGTCTGTAGCAGCAGGAAATGAAGGAGCTGCCCAGCATCATTATACCGCAGAATTGAATGGAGGCAGAAATCAGAATATTGTGGAATTGCGTATCGCAGAGGGAGAGCAGGGATTTTCTATGGAGTGCTGGGGTGATCCGCCGGATGATTATGGAATTTCTGTTCAGTCACCTGCCGGAGAAACTCTGTATGTGAGCAGTTCCCTTGGGGCAGGAACACAGGAATTGAGCTTTATTTTTGTTGAAACAAAGGTGTTGGTCAATTATGTGAGAATGGAACGGCTGACAGGAAAGCAGTTGATCTATTTTCGCTTTTTTCATCCGGCAGCGGGAATATGGAAGATAAATGTCAGTAAAAGGGAGGGACCGGGCAGCAGATTTCATATGTGGCTCCCTGTTCAGGGACTGATCTCTCCGGATACTTATTTTCTGGAGTCGACTCCTTATACTACAGTTACTGCTCCGGGAGATTCGACCAGAAGCATTACTGCGACAGCTTATCAGTATCGGGATAACAGTCTGTACTTTCAGGCAGGGAGAGGCTTTACCCCAAATAATCAGGTGACACCGGATCTGGCAGCACCAGGGGTGGATCTGATCATTCCATTGTCCGGAGGAGCGTTTGGGAAAGCTTCCGGAAGCAGTCTGGCGGCGGCTATTACTGCAGGGGCAGCAGCATTGGTGCTGGAGTGGGCGATTGTGAGGGGAAACATTCCTTATGCTTCGGGGAATACTGTGAAGTTTTATCTGCAGAAAGGGGCAGTCAGGGAAGAGCAGATGGAGTATCCTAATCCAGGATGGGGATATGGGAGATTGGATCTGTATCATACGTTTGAGGTTATCAGCTAGTTTTTTTGGCAGGGGGACGCGTAGAAAAATAGTTCATTTCGTATGCGGTTTCGGACATTAAGATATTCTAAGTTGCTCAAAATCTGCTAAAGGCATGAGGCATCAAGGTCAAACTCGCTTCGCTCAAACAGTGACCTTGATGTCTCATAACGCAGATTTTGACCAGCTAAGAATATCTAAATATCCTGCAAATGCATACGAAATGAACTATTTTTCTACGCTGTATTTTTAACCAAATCAAGTAAGTTCTCTGCTTCAATTGCGAATATCCGTTTGACTAGTACATCGAAAATTAAGTATCTGCTATATTGGCGCAGGATGATTTTCTCATATGCAAGGCGGAGGAATGAGGCGTAGCGGTGGCTACGGCGATTGACGACAACGCAGCATATGAAAAATCAGACAAGTCAATATGGCGGTTACTTAATATTCGATGTACTAGTGTACCAACAAGTTGATTTCTTGAACAATCTCGCGTCTAAATTTCTTATTTCCGTGTTGTCGTCGGTCGCCGTAGCCACCGCTACGCCTCCTTCCTCCGCCTTGAAATAAAAAAATTTATCCTGCAAGATTGTTTCAAGAATCAACTTGTCGGCACACTAGTGGTAAGTCTGTGGTTAAAATAGTTACCAAATTTACAGGATAAATATTGTATAGTTTTAAAACAAAAATTATTAGGCGACCTAATTGTTTTTTTAGGACAAAAAATGTTACAATATACAAAAGAATTTGGGAGGCAATTATGAAGAGAGGCAGTATTTTTGAAACTGACGGAATCCCCCGCATGAGTGAGGCTTTACCGCTTGCCATGCAGCACGTCGTAGCCATGATCGTGGGCTGTGTTACACCGGCGATCATTGTTTCTGGAGCAGTTCCGGGCGGACTTTCCAGAGAGGACCAGGTTATCCTGATTCAGTCAGCACTGGTCATTGCAGCATTATCAACTTTGCTTCAGCTGTTTCCAATTGGTGGAAAGGCGAAATTTGCAATCGGCTCAGGCTTGCCTATTATCATGGGTGTCAGCTTTGCTTATGTGCCAAGTATGCAGGCGATAGCGGAATCGTACGGCATAGCAGCGATCATGGGCGCGGAGATCGTTGGTGGTATCGTGGCAGTTGTCATGGGTATGTTGGTTAAGAAGATTCGGGTGTTCTTCCCACCGTTGATCACAGGAACGGTTGTATTTACCATTGGCCTTTCCCTGTATCCGACAGCCATTAATTATATGGCAGGTGGTACCAGCAATCCGGACTATGGTTCCTGGCAGAACTGGGCGATTGCATTTTTTACACTGATCGTGGTTACAGCATTGAATCATTTTGGTAAGGGTATCTGGAAACTGGCTTCTATCCTGATCGGTATTATCGTGGGATATATAGTTTCTATTCCGTTTGGAATGGTGGATTTTTCAAGCATTGGCGAGGCCGGTGTCTGTCAGCTTCCGTCTCTGATGCATTTCGGAATTAAGTTCGAGCCATCTTCTTGTGTCGCAATTGGAATTTTGTTTGCTATCAACTCTATTCAGGCGATAGGTGATTACTCAGCAACGACTATCGGTGCCATGGACAGAACTCCGAAGGATGATGAGCTTCAGAGAGGTATTGTAGGATATGGTATTTCCAACGTTGTAGGTGCATTTCTTGGCGGACTTCCGACTGCTACATACAGCCAGAACGTAGGTATCGTTACAACCACGAAGGTTATCAACCGCTGGGTACTGGGACTTGCAGCAGCAATTCTCGGCGTGGCTGGTCTGGTTCCGAAGTTCTCAGCAATCCTGACAACTATTCCTCAGTGTGTACTGGGCGGTGCGACAGTATCTGTATTTGCATCTATCGCAATGACAGGTATGAAACTGGTTGCGTCTGCTGAAATGGATTATCGTAACTCTTCCATCGTAGGTCTTGCAGCAGCACTGGGAATGGGGGTATCTCAGGCAACAGCAGCACTTGCAAGCTTCCCGACATGGGTAACAACAATTTTTGGAAAATCACCGGTTGTTCTTGCAACTATCATTGCTGTACTTCTGAATGTAATTCTTCCGAAAACACGGGATGAGCAGAAAGAAGAGGCAAAAAAAAAGATAGAAGTTGAGCAGAAGCTTGAAGAAGATCACAAAGAGTTTGGGGCATAAAGAGCGGAAAAATATATGATATCTTTGGGAAAATCAGAAAATTGAATATGGGAAAAGAAAAGGTGTACTTTTACAGGGGGATGTGAAAGTGCATCTTTTATTATGTCATAGGAAATTACTCCATAATGTTCCTACGACATAGTAAAGCTTTCCAGGCAGATTTTTTAACCAAATCAAGTAAGTCCCCTGTTTCAATTGCAAAAGCAATAAATAGCGAAGCGGATTACGAATATCCGTTTGACTAGATCTGATTGTTATATGAAATATATATAAATTTGGAAGAATAGTTTAATAGAAAACTTCTTAAAATATCAGATCTGACAACGAAAAATTGTTGATAAAAAAGTCGGTTTGCGAATAAAATGCTGTTAAAAGAAACAATTTATACAAAATAAAAGAATATTCAAAAAATTTGGCTTTGTGTATTGTTTATATGATATAATAACTCTATCAAAATGCAACATAAAAAATCAAACGACACAGGAGGTCTCTTATGTCCAGAAAGAATCTGATCGTCGGCCAGTCCGGCGGCCCTACCGCAGTCATCAACAGCAGCCTTTACGGAGTTGTATCCGAAGGAATGCGACACCCGGAAACTATTGAACATATTTATGGAATGGTAAATGGAATCGAGGGATTCCTGAACGGAACAATACTTGATTTCGCAGAAGCCCTTCCGGGAGAGAAACTGGACGGTCTGAAGTTCACACCAGGTGCTTATCTCGGTTCCTGCCGTTACAAACTTCCGGAATCACTGGAAGATCCGGTTTATCCGAAACTTTTTAAGAAATTTGAAGAAATGAATATTGGCTGGTTCTTCTACATCGGCGGAAATGATTCTATGGATACAGTAAGCAAACTTTCCAGATATGCAGCGCAGACTGGAAGTGATATCCGTATCATTGGAGAACCGAAGACAATCGACAACGATCTGATCCGCACAGATCACACTCCAGGATTTGGAAGCGCTGCCAGATATGTAGCATCTACAGTCCGTGAGATTACAATAGATGCAAATGTCTATGAGAAGAAATCTGTAACTATCGTAGAAATCATGGGGCGCCACGCAGGATGGCTTACAGCTGCGTCTGCTCTTGCACGTAAATATACAGGAGATAATCCACTGCTGATCTATCTTCCGGAAACTGCATTTGACCAGGAATCTTTCCTCAAAGCAGTAGAGAAATCCTTTGAGAAAAATTGCAACGTCATCGTTTGCGTATCTGAAGGAATCCACGATGCAGAAGGCACTTTTATCTGCGAATACGATAATTCCGTAGGTACGGACACCTTCGGCCACAAAATGCTCGCAGGATGTGGCAAATATCTGGAAAATCTCGTTCGTAACCGTCTCGGCGTCAAAGCACGTTCCGTAGAACTCAATGTCAGCCAGCGCTGTTCCGCATCCATGATGTCCGCCACAGACCAGCAGGAAGCCATCAAAGCCGGTGAATATGGCGTACAGGCAGCCCTGAATGGAGAAACCGGAAAAATGGTATCTTTCATCCGCAAAGAAAACCCGAACGGAACCTACAGCATGGAATGCGGCCTCGAAGATGTCAACAATATCTGCAATGAAGAGAAAACAGTTCCACTGGACTGGATCACATCGGATGCATCCGATGTTACCGTAGATTTTATCAATTATGCCCGACCGCTCATCCAGGGCTCCGTAGAAATTCCACACGATGAAGATGGACTTCCTGCATTTGTATATCGTAAATAAAAGACAACAGACTTAACCAGCAAACTCAATTTTCTATTAGTAAGAAATTAAAAATACGGAAACCAGAATTAACATGGATCACTAATTCTACTTCCCATATTAGAAGCAATGCAAGTTCCTTCTGATAAACTGCGAAGCAGTCATTCAGTGTAGAATGACATAGCGAAGTGGATGATTTTACTTTTTTAACACCAGCAGCCCCTAGAGCGTGTTTGAAAAATCATTCCCGCAATCTGCACGCACCACTTTGCGGTATATTTTGCCCGAATTCGGTTGTCGTAGCCCGCTACGACGCCCTCATCCGAACAAAATCTCCCACAAATTGTGACGCACATCTTGCAGAAAGCCTTTTTCAAACACGCTCTAGAACATTCATATAACCAGCGCAGAAAATTATTGGGGTGGTGCATTTGCAGGATACTTAGATATTCTTAGCCGTCAAAAATATGCGCTATGAGCCCGTAAGGTCACTGTCTGAGCGACAGCGAGTTTGACCTTACGGGCTCATGCTTTTAGCACATTTTTGGCGGCATAGAATATCTTAGTATCCGAAACCGCACCCAACCCCAATAATTTTCTGCGCGTCCCTCTCTCCGCAATCGTCGGGACTTTAAAATGAAACATTTTTGTGCTATATTGAAAATAGCTACGAAAAGATAAATGAAGGGAAGTAAAAGAGAGATGCAGGACAGAAAGCTTGAGCAGGCACTGGATATTTATTTTACAGGAGAACCTGCCAGAGAAACAAAGGAATTTCAGGATGCGCAGAAGTATCTGAAGCTCAGAATACGTCCTGCCATGGAATTTCTTATAGATAAAGAAGATATAGAGAGAATGGAACAGCTTGAAAAATGTGGATGGTTTTCTGCAAAAGAACTAGAAAGTTTTATCAGGTGTGCAAGAGAAAAAACAAAGCTGCGTTCTCTGGTATGGCTGCTGCATCTTAAAGACAGGAAATACGGATATCAGAAGAAAGACTTTTCGCTGTAAGAGACCCGGACAGTGGGCATATCCATGATCAGAAAGAGGCACGGATAATTATGAGTAATATGGACAGACAGGAACTTCTTGGAAAAAGAATTCTTCAAAACTGCAGAAATGAACTGTATCTGGATTTTCCTTATCTGGATGGAGCATTTGCAAGTCTGGAATATGAAGCTGATAACAGTATTATCACGATTGGCACGGATGGAGAGAAGATTTATTTTAATCCGGTCTTTTTGTTAAAACAATATGTAGAAGATCCTGCAGCAGTAAGACGGGGGTATCTGCATATGCTGTTACATTGTCTGTATCTTCATATTTTTATGATGCCGGATAAAGGTACAGACGAGTGGAACAGAGAATGCGACTTTTTTGTGGAAAATCTGATAGACAAATTCGTTCAGGAAAGCGGAAGTCACAGCCTGAAGAAAAGAAATTTGAACGATACGGAAATGACAGACAATAGTTTTGATGATCATACGCTTTGGCAGCGAACTGCGGGTCAAATGTCCGGGGGCAGGAGAACAAAAGAGAAATGGGAGCGTGTTCTGGCCTATACGTCACAGAATAAAACCGGAACCCAGAGCCGTGCAGGAACTCAGACAACCAACCGACAGGAAGAACTGGATGAAATTTACCGGAGCAGATATGACTATCGGAAATTCCTGAAACAGTTTTGCAGACTGCGTGAAGAAGTGGAACTGGATACAGAGAGTTTTGACTATATTTTTTACCATTTCGGAATGGAGCATTACGGAAATCTTCCATTGATAGAACCGCTGGAATACAAAGAGGTAAATCGTCTGGAAGAGTTGGTGATTGCCATAGACACTTCGGGCTCATGTTCAAAAGAAACGGTGCAGAGATTTCTTGGAGAGACATATGCTATCTTAAGTGAGAAAGAGAATTTTTTCAGCAGAATGAAAGTATATATTATCCAGTGCGACTGTTTTATCCAGAAGGTAGATGTGATCCATTCGGAAGAAGAGTGGAAAGAATACAGCCGGAAAATGACAATCCAGGGGCGCGGTGGCACAGATTTCCGACCGGTCTTCGAACTGATCCGGCAGGAAAAAGAGCGAAAAGAACTGAAGAATCTCAGGGCATTGATCTATTTTACAGATGGGGATGGAATCTATCCGAGGCAGAAACCGGATTATGAAACAGCATTTGTATTTCTGAACCGAACAGATAAAATGAAACTGGTGCCGTCCTGGGCGAAATGTCTGATCACCAAAGTAAAATAAAAGGGGATACTGACGGCAATAATTAACAGGAGCAAAGAAGAATGAACATACAGGAAGCAAAAAAAGAAATCTGCAATACACTTCGCGCTTACCTGGCGAAGGATGAAGAAGGATATTATATTTATCCCCTGGTCCGCCAGAGGCCCATCCTGCTGATCGGTCCGCCGGGGATTGGAAAGACTGCTATTATGGAGCAGGCAGCAGCAGAGTGTAATGTAGGACTTGTATCTTATACTATCACTCATCATACCCGTCAGAGTGCCATTGGTCTGCCGGAAATCGTGAAACGTAATTACGGCGGAAAAGAAATGATGGTGACAGATTATACTATGAGTGAGATCGTGGCTTCTGTCTATGACTGTATGGAGAAAACAGGAAAAAGAGAGGGAATTCTGTTTATTGATGAGATTAACTGTGTGTCAGAAACTCTGGCACCTGCCATGCTTGCGCTTCTCCAGAACAAAACCTTTGGAAGTCATAAAATTCCGGAGGGATGGATCCTGGTAGCTGCCGGAAATCCACCGGAGTATAATAAGTCTGTCAGAGAGTTCGATATTGTTACTCTGGATCGTGTCCGAAGGCTGGAAATTGAGCCGGACTGCGATACATGGCTGAAGTATGCCGGACAGCAGAATGTTCATCAGGCGGTCATTTCTTATCTTTCTATGAAAAAGGAACGATTCTATGCAGTAGAGAATACGGTAGACGGTAAGTTTTTTGTGACGGCCAGAGGATGGGAGGATCTTTCCAGACTGCTCCAGAGTTATGAGAAACTTGGAATTGAGATTAATGCAGAACTGGTGGGAGAGTTCCTTCAGAAGGAAGAAACGGCCAGAGATTTTGCAGGATATTATCAATTGTATACGAAGTATGGACAGGATTATCAGATTCCTGTGATTCTGGCAGGAGAGCTGACCAGAGAGAAACTGGAACAGAAACAACAGATGGCATCAGGCGGTGCTTTTGAAGAACGGTTTGCGGTTGTGAATCTGATTCAGGGGACACTTAGAGAAAGCGCAAGAGAGTATGAGCGGGTTGACTGTCAGCTTGCGGCACTGTATGAGATGCTGCTTCATCTCAAAAAACAAGTGAAAAAAGCTTCACAGGATGAAAAGTGCGGAATGCAGGTTGCAGACAGTATTTCCGGTGATGTTTCCGTGTTTGAGAAATTTGCCCGGGAGCAGGAGAACAGTCTGAAGATTAAGATTAAAATGGAATTGATTTCAGGCAGGGAACGGAAAATTCAGGAAACGGCCATCCGCAGATTAGAAGAATATGTTTTGACTGTGAAGAAAGAACATTTGCGATCTGTGGAAAAAGGATTTAAAAGAATCTGTAAGAGTTTCGAAGAAGATGTTGTGCACAGAGAAGAGCTAATACAGAAACTGCAGAAAGAACTGAAAAATGCTTTTTCTTTTATTAAAGAAAGTTTTGGTGAGGAGCAGGAGATGCTTCTTCTTGTGACGGGAATCACAGCAGACAATGAAATGACTTCGTTTATTGCTGAGAATGGATGTCCGGCATATTTTCAGTACAGTGAAATGCTTTTATGTAATAAAGAAGAAAGAGATTTAAGAAAAGCCTGTCTGGAAGCAGTACGGGAAATCTGATGGGAATAAAAAACTACAGAGAAAAGCCTGCGCTCAGGTATAATGGACATCACAGGCAGAGGCTCAGAATCTGAAGCCTGTATGATAGAACATAGAGGTAAAGCTGAAACGAATCAGACAGTACCTGATACAAAGCAGCAGAAAGATTGCTGCGGAAATGGAGGAAAAATGTCAGAAAAACAGCCTAAAAAAAAGAAAACAGCAGGAGATATTATACTGACAGTTGTGCTGATCGCGGCAGTTTGTGTATTCTGCTATGCAGGATATAATCTGTTTCATATTTATACAGAGTATAAAAAAGGAACAGATGAATATAATTCGATCGCACAGATGGCAGTTACAGAACGTGATCCGGACGGAGAAGCGGCAGGTCCGTCAGCAGAGGAGCTGAAGGCACCGATGGATATTGATTTTGCATCTCTTAAGAGTGTGAATGAGGATGTAGTAGGTTGGATCTATGTGGAAGCAGTGCCGGATATCAATTATCCGATCGTGCATGGTAAGGATAATGAAACTTATCTTCACAGAACTTATGAGAAGAACTATAATTTTGCAGGTACAATCTTCGTAGATTATGAAAACAAGGGTGATTTCAGTGACTGCAATACCATCGTGTATGGACATAATATGAAAAACGGCTCCATGTTTGCACAGCTGAAGAAATTTTCACAGGATGAAGAGACCTATAAGAAGAGTAAATATTTCTGGATCTTTACACCGGAGAAGAATTATAGATATGAAATTATCTCTGCATATACAACAGGCGTAAGCAGTGATACTTATACATTGTTCAAAGGTCCGGGAGAGGAGTTTGAGAAGTATCTTGAGAAGATTAAAGGATATTCCGAGATTAAAACAGACGCGGAAGGGCTGAATATGAAGGATAAGATCATTACTCTGTCTACCTGTACAGGAAACGAAGCAACCCGTTATGTAGTTCAGGGAAAACGAGTGGATACTCTTGATGTGCAAGGATAAAGGAGGAACAGAAAATGGCAGGAGAGGTTGAGAAGTTACAGGAACTTGTGGACAAGTATGACAATATTGTTTTCTTCGGCGGAGCCGGTGTTTCCACAGAGAGCGGAATCCCGGATTTCAGAAGCCAGGATGGCCTTTATCATCAGAAATATGACTATCCTCCGGAGACGATCTTAAGCCATACATTCTTTATGAGAAAGCCGGAAGAATTTTTTAAATTCTACAGAGATAAAATGCTCTGCGATACTGCAAAACCAAACGCAGCACATCTGAAACTGGCAGAACTGGAGCAGGCAGGCAAGCTGAAAGCAGTCATCACCCAGAACATTGACAACCTGCACCAGATGGCAGGCAGTAGGAAGGTCCTGGAGCTTCACGGAAGCGTACATCGTAATTATTGTATGAAATGCCACAGATTCTATGATTTTGCTCATATGAAGGCTTCGGTCGGTGTGCCCAGATGCGAATGCGGTGGAATTATCAAACCAGATGTGGTATTGTATGAGGAAGGTCTGGACAATCAGACTATTAATGAGTCAGTGAAAGCAATCTCAGAGGCACAGGTACTGATCATTGGAGGAACTTCTCTGGCTGTTTATCCGGCAGCAGGACTGATTGACTATTTCCGCGGAGAGCATCTTGTAGTGATCAACAAATCTCCGACACCGAGAGACAGATATGCAGATCTTCTGATCCAGGAACCGATCGGACAGGTCTTTGCCCAGATTCATTGTTAAAACGAAATAGAATGCTGAAATAAGAAATCAAGAGGAGTGAAAGATATGGGACTTCCCTATGAAGTTGGTGATACCGTTACATTAAAGAAAGTACATCCCTGTGGAAGCAGAGACTGGGAAATCTTAAGAGTAGGTGCAGATTTCCGGCTGAAATGTACAGGATGCGGTCATCAGATCATGGTGCCGCGCAAGATGGTTGAAAAAAATACAAAAAATTTGATAAAAAAAGAAAAATAACACTTTACAGACACCGAAAACTATGTTAAAATCAACACTCGTGATATATTTTATATCCTTGCTCTTTGACAGGCAAAGGGCCAACAGACCATAAGGAGGTAAAGCAAGACATGAACAAGTACGAGTTAGCATTAGTTGTTAGTGCAAAAGTTGAAGACGAAGTACGTGATGCAGTTGTTGAGAAAGCAAAAGGATACATCACACGTTACAACGGCACTATCACAGAAGTAGAAGAATGGGGTAAGAAAAAATTAGCTTACGAAATTCAGAAAATGCATGAAGGCTTCTACTATTTCATTCAGTTTGAAGCAGACGCACAGTGCCCAGCGGAAGTTGAAAGACACGTTCGTATCATGGACAATGTATTAAGATACTTAGTCGTAAGAAAAGACGCATAATCTTATACAGAGTGGATTTTAGAAAGTACCATTAATTGATCCGTTCAACCATTCATAACAGAAACGAAGAGGTATTTACATGAACAAAGTAATTTTAATGGGACGCTTAACAAGAGATCCTGAGGTAAGATATTCCGCAGGAGAGAATGCATTGGCAATTGCCAGATATACACTGGCAGTAGACAGAAGATTCCGTCGTGACGGTGAGGCAACCGCAGACTTCATCAACTGTGTATCCTTTGGACGTACAGCTGAGTTTGCTGAGAAATATTACCGCCAGGGACTTAAGATTGTTGTTTCAGGACGCATTCAGACAGGCAGCTACACCAACCGTGACGGCCAGAAGGTCTACACAACAGAGGTTGTAGTTGAGGAACAGGAGTTTGCTGAGAGCAAGTCAGCCAGCGACAATTACGCGGCTTCCCATCCTCAGACATCCGCACCTGCACCATCCATGCCAGCTCCGGGAGCAGCCAGTGCAGACGGTTTCATGAACATTCCGGATGGAATTGATGAAGAATTACCGTTTAATTAAGGCTTATTACAAACTGATAGAATAAGATAGGAGGAAAGCAATCATGGCTTACAATAGAGGCGAAAGACCAGACTCTCCAATGAAGAGAAGAGGCGGCCGCAGAAGAAAAAAAGTTTGCGTATTCTGTGGTAAAGAGAATAACGAAATCGACTACAAGGATGTAGCAAAATTAAGAAAATATGTTTCTGAAAGAGGAAAAATCCTCCCAAGAAGAATCACAGGAAACTGTGCAAAACATCAGAGAGCACTGACAGTTGCTATCAAGAGAGCACGTCATATGTCTATGATGCCATACATCCAGGACTAATTCCAAGATGATAAATGCTGTTTCGCAGAATGCGGAACAGCATTTTTTATGTCAGAGGAAATTACTCCGTAATGTTCCTATGACATAAAAAGCCCTCCGGGCAGGATTGCACTGCGTCGAAGAGAAATCATGTCGCTGGAGAATCCTGCTTGCAGGATTCCTTCTTGCGTAATCACAATACAAAACAGTTCCATAACGAGCGAATTTACTGGCACAGCCAGTAAACAGCGAAAAAAATAATTAGTTGGGGCACATCTGCAGGAGGTGTAGTAACACTTAGCTTCCGGAAATTTGCGTTATGCCAGAAAAATTCACTGTCTGAGCCGCAGGCGAGTTTGAATTTTTCTGGCATGATCTTAGCAAATTCCCGGAAGCTTTAGTGTTACTAACCTCCGAAGCCGTGCCCCAACTAATTATTTTTTTCGCGTCCCTCTACTTACTATGGTAAATCCCCACCAAATCTGCTATAATACATCCCAAAGGGCGTTTTTCCAACACCCACCCACATACAGTCACAGCACTGTACAGCACGAAAACAATAGAATGAAGAACGGAAAGAAAGACATGAGTGATAAACTGAAACTAAAAGGGCACATGAAAGCATTTATGAGGTGGCCTTTGATTCTCTCAGCTTTACTGATCGTACTTAACATTCTGGTATACTTTACCAGCGTAAAGGCAGGTCTTCTCGTATCAGCGGGAATCCTCATTTATGTAGGAATTGCAGTGGTCGTACTTCGATGCCACAGACCATTCATTGTAAATGACCTGATAGCCTTTGCCAATCAGTACGATTCACTTGAGAAGAGAATCCTTGAGGAACTGGCTTTGCCCTATGCCATTATGGACATGAATGGCAGAATGATCTGGTCAAACAGAGTATTTGCGGAGCTCACAGGAAGAGACCAGTTTTATAAGAAAAACATTAACACTATTTTTTCTGATGTAACGGCCGATAAACTTCCTGTTGCAGGAAAGAAAGAGATCAGCGAGATCAGTACCCAGTTCGGAGAGAAAATATACCGGATTTCCATGCAGCGGGTAGAACTTGGTGAGATTGTAGCAGGCAGTGAGATCCTGGAGAATACAGACAAGAGTATCAGCCTGATCGCCATGTACATGTATGACGATACAGAACTGAAAGAGTATATTAAGAAAAATGAAGACAATAAGCTTGTTGTAGCGCTTGCTTATTTGGATAACTATGAAGAGGCACTGGAGAGCGTAGAAGATGTAAGACGTTCTCTTCTGATCGCGCTGATAGACCGAAAGATCACGAAATATTTCTCTAATTTTGATGGGCTTGTGAAGAAGCTTGAGAAAGACAAATACTTCCTCATCATGCGTCAGAGTTCACTGGAAGCTCTGAAGGAACAGAGATTCCATATTCTGGACGAGGTCAAGACAGTTAATATCGGAAATGAAATGGCAATCACTTTAAGCATCGGTGTCGGACTCAATGCCGCTACTTATATCCAGAATTATGAATATTCCCGAATCGCCATTGAAATGGCTCTTGGACGCGGCGGTGATCAGGTTGTTATCAAGAATGGTAATAATATTACCTATTACGGCGGCAAGACTCAGCAGATGGAGAAGACTACCCGTGTAAAAGCCCGTGTAAAAGCGCAGGCGCTGAAGGAGTTTATGAGTACCAAGGACCGTGTTGTGGTTATGGGTCATAAGATTACGGACGTAGATGCGCTGGGAGCAGGAATAGGTATTTACCGTGCAGGTAAGACTCTTGGAAAACCGGTTCATATCGTGGTAAATGATCCGACCAAATCTATCAGGCCTCTGATCGCAGGATATACGAATAATCCGGATTATGAGCCATCTATGTTTGTTGACAGTGAACAGGCAAAAGACCTGGTAGATAATAATACAGTAGTTGTTGTGGTTGATACCAACAGACCAAGTTATACCGAGTGTGAGGAACTGTTGTACATGACTAAGACGGTCGTTGTACTGGATCACCACAGACGTGGCAGCGAAGTGATCGAGAATGCAGTGCTTTCCTATGTAGAGCCGTATGCATCTTCAGCCTGCGAGATGGTTGCTGAGATTCTGCAGTATTTTTCAGATGATCTTCGTATCCGTAACATCGAAGCAGACTGTCTCTATGCAGGAATTATGATCGACACCAATAACTTTACAACACGTGCAGGTGTGCGTACTTTTGAAGCTGCTGCATTCTTAAGAAGAAGCGGAGCAGATGTGACAAGAGTGCGTAAGCTGTTAAGAGATGACCTGAAATCTTATCAGGCACGCGCGGAAGCAGTAAGAACAGCACATATTTACAGAGATAGTTTTGCTATTTCCAGATGTCCAAGCGAAAACCTGGACAGCCCTACAGTTGTAGGCGCGCAGGCTGCCAATGAACTTCTGAATATCGCAGGAGTTAAGGCATCCTTTGTACTGACTCAGTACAATAACGAAGTTTATATCAGTGCCCGTGCCATTGACGAGATCAATGTACAGGTAATGATGGAAAAAATGGGCGGAGGCGGTCATATGAATATTGCCGGCGCTCAGGTGAAAGCTTCTCCGGATGAAGTAGAGAGAATGCTCAAAGACATCATAGATCAGGAATATCAGGAGGAAAACAAGAAATGAAAGTAATTTTACTTGAGGATGTAAAATCCCTTGGAAAAAAAGGACAGATTGTAAATGTAAGTGACGGATATGCGAGAAATATGATCCTTCCTAAGAAACTGGGGCTGGAGGCAACTCCTAAGAATTTAAATGATCTGAAACTTCAGAAGGCAAACGAAGAGAAAGTTGCCAAGGAAGTGTATGAGGCAGCTCAGGCATTTGCCAAGGATCTTGAGACAAAAGAAATCATCCTTACACTGAAAACAGGAGAGGGTGGAAGAACATTTGGTTCAGTTTCCTCCAAGGAAATTTCTGAAGCAGCAAAGAAACAGTTGAATCTTGATATCGACAAAAAGAAACTGCAGCTTCCTGAGCCAATTCGTACACTGGGTGTTACTCAGGTTCCGGTCAAGTTACATCCTAAGGTAACAGGAACTCTTAAAGTATGGGTAAAAGAAGCATAAGTCTTCCTGGAGGGATAAATAATGGAAGAAGCGCTGATTAAAAGAATACTCCCCCACAGCATGGAGGCAGAGCAGTCTGTAATCGGCTCGATGATCCTGGACAGAGATGCGATTCTTGTTGCATCTGAGATTCTTACCAGTGATGATTTTTATCAGAAGCAATATGGCATCATTTTTGATGCGATGGTAGAGTTATGTAATGAAGGGAAACCGGTAGATCTGGTGACCCTTCAGAATCGTTTAAAGGAGAAAGAACTCCCGCCGGACATCAGCAGCATGGAATATGTAAGAGATCTGATCTCAGCAGTTCCCACTTCAGCCAATGTAAAATACTATGCAAACATTGTCAGTGAGAAAGCGGTTCTGAGAAGGCTGATCAAGGCAAACGAAGAGATTGCCAATACCTGTTATCTGGAGAAAGAGAATACAGAGGTCATTCTGGAGGAAGCAGAAAAGAAACTGTTCAACATTCTCCAGAGACGAAATAATGAAGAGTATGTGCCAATTCAGCAGGTTGTTCTCAATGCTATCAATAACATTGAGAAGGCATCCAAGCTGAAAGGTTCTGTAACCGGTATTCCAACAGGCTTTGTGGATCTGGATTACAAGACTTCAGGAATGCATCCGTCTGATCTGGTTTTGATCGCAGCCCGTCCTTCTATGGGAAAGACTGCGTTTGTTCTGAACATTGCGCAGTATATGGCATTTCGTAAAGATGTCACAGTTGCCATATTCAGTCTGGAAATGTCAAAAGAGCAGCTTGTCAATCGACTTCTGGCTATGGAATCTCATGTAGATTCCCAGAATATGAGAACCGGTAATCTGAAAGACGAGGACTGGACTAAGCTGGTAGAGGGTGCAGATATCATTGGTAAATCTAATCTGATCATTGACGATACACCGGGTATTTCTATTGCAGAAATGCGTTCGAAATGCAGAAAGTATAAGCTGGAGCATAATCTTGGAATTATTATGATCGACTACCTGCAGCTGATGAGCGGAAGCGGCAAGAGCGATTCCCGTCAGCAGGAGATCTCAGATATTTCACGTTCTCTGAAAGCGCTTGCCAGGGAGCTTGGAGTGCCTGTGATCGCGTTGTCACAGCTTAGTCGAGCAGTAGAGCAGCGTCCGGATCACAGACCGATGCTTTCTGACCTTCGAGAGTCCGGAGCTATTGAGCAGGATGCCGACGTGGTAATGTTTATTTATCGAGATGATTATTATCACAAGGATACAGAGAAAAAAGATATTGCAGAGATTATCATTGCAAAACAGAGAAACGGCCCGATCGGTACCGTAGAGCTGGTATGGCTGCCGAGATATACACAGTTTGTGAATATGAAGAAATAAATCGGCTGTCTGACGGTTTATACTGAAAATACAGAATGCTTAACTATAAAATAAAAAATCTACAGGACGACTGTATAAGGCGAATGCCGGAAGCAGCCGTCCTGTTTTGGTATCATAGGGCGGTTTAGTGGAGAGTTTGTCAATGGAATTTTCTTGCAATCCACAGTCAGTATTTCTATAATAAAGTGTGAGAGACCTTGCTGTATGACAGACCGGAAAAGATTATAGAATACTTTCGGACTGTAGTAAAAACAGTGGTCTAACAGACAGGAGGGGTAGCATGGAGCAGCGGTATACTGTGACACAGGCAGCAGATATCCTTGGTGTAAGGGCATCGGTTCTCCGGTACTGGGAGGAAGAGCTGGAACTGAGAATCTGCAGAAATGAGCAGGGACATCGTTACTACACCGGAAATGATATTACGCTTCTGGCTAATATAAAGGAACTTAAGAAAAGAGGACTTGCTTTACGCGCGATCAAAGAGCTGATCCCCAGGATTTCACGGACAGCACCTGGAAGTACAGAAAGTAAAGTGAAACTTCTTGAGGACGAACAGCCTGAAAGAGAGAAACTTCTGGAATTTCAGAAAATTTTGGAACGTCTTATTACCCAGGAATTACATATGAAAAAAGAAGGAGAAGATCAGTGCCGAGATCTGGATGAGGCAATCAGGCGGAGACAGTTGGCCAGAAAGGAGGCAGCTGCTACATTGGAGAGAAATAGAGGGAGAGGGCGCAGACGGACGTAAAACGCAAATACAGTTACCATCATAAAAATTCAACAATAAAAATCAAACCACTCTTACCGCTTTGATAAAGAATCAAATTTATTATGTCAGAGTTTGTGAATTGCTTTTGACGGGTACGTAGGAATAAATAATACAATTTATGAAAATGCCTTGAAAACATAAGAAGTGAATGCTAAAATAAATCCAAAGCATATTTCTCTTATATTTCAAGGCATTTTTGCCGTCTGGTTATTCTAATCACATTTCAGAAATTCATGCTTTTAAATCCAATCAATCATAAAAGCAGGAGTCTGAGAAGTGAAAATTATAGTATAATTCGTTCTTTTCTCCTGCAGAAAACAGGAGGTATCGTGAATGACAAAAAGAAAGAAACAAAAAGTTACTGTAAAGAGAAAGCTGGATAGGTATATTCCGGCAGTTGCTAACCGGAACTATAAGGATACGGTATTCCGTAAACTGTTTTCAGACAGAGAGAACCTGTTGTCTCTGTATAATGCGATAAATGGAACTTCGTATACGGATGCATTACAGTTAGAAATCGTGACACTTGAAAATGCAATTTATATGGGAATGAAAAACGACCTGGCGTTTATTATAAATACAAATCTGTTTCTATATGAACATCAGTCTACGTATAATCCTAACGTGCCGTTAAGGGATCTGTTTTATATTTCATCAGAATACCAGAAACTGGTAGATCAAAAATCCTTGTATTCCTCTGTGATTCTGAAGATACCTGCTCCTAATTTTATAGTATTTTATAATGGAACAGAGAAAAGAGAAGACAGCTGGACGGATTATCTGTCAGAATCCTACGAAAACCTGTCAGGGGAGCCAAACCTTGAATTGAAGGTAATTACATTAAATGTCAATGCAGGGCATAATCGGAAATTGATGGAAGAATGCCGGGTTCTAAGGGAATATGCGCAATATGTAGAAAAGGTACGCAGATATTCGGAAGAGATGGAACTGGATGCAGCAGTGGAAAATGCAGTAAGTGAAAGTATTCAGGAAGGGATTCTGAAAGAATTTCTGCAGAAGAACAGGGATGAGGTTATCGCTATGAGTATATTTGAGTATAATGAAGAAGAGGAAAAGAAGAAACTCCGGAAGGCGGAGTATGAGGCTGGAATAAGTGCCGGCCGTGAAAAAGAACGACTGTCATTGGCAAAGATGATGCTTGAGGAAAATGAGCCAATGGATAAGATTGTCAAGTATACGGGATATGAAATTGACAGAATCAGAAAAATTGCAGAACAGGTAAACAGATGATTTTTTACAGTGATAAAGAACTCCAGTTTATATGTACTAATTTGTGGGCAATAAGTTGACAAATTTAAAGGTGGAGGGTATCATTAACTGTGTAAATTGAATTGCGTTTAGCGCCAATGTACAGCTCATTATTATGGTAATGATTGAAGAATTATTGGGTGAGAATCCCAAACAGGGTGAATACCCTGCAGTATTTTAGTCTGCATTTCACTGTACTCTTATAGTCGGTATACCAAGGGGTTGCCAGATTCATGAGAGACAAGTGAACTCTGTACATGAAAGATATTCCCTGTCGGTATCCGGCAGGGATTTTTTTGTACCTTGAAAACTGAATACTGGAAGAATAAGGAACGGATGGATGGTTAAGGGAAATAAGAAACAGGAGAAAAAGATGGAGAAAAGTAGAAAAAGTTATTTAAAATATGTGTTAGGCATATTGACCTTTTTTATACTGTTTTTATTTATACAGGCTCCTGCGGTACATGCAGAAGCAAATTTGAAACAGGATGATAAAGGTCGATACTGTATTGAAACAGCAGATGATTTTATTGAATTTGTAAGCAGTAAGGATTATCAGGATACGAATATTGTTCTGAAAAATGATATTACAATTTCAAATATGCCTGAAATAAGCGGAGGTCTTTTTAAGGGAATATTTGATGGTTCAGGTAAAACAATTTATTTTAAAGAAAATAATTACAGAAGTAAAGAATCTGTATTTCCATTGACCCTGAATGGGACAATAAAAAATGTAAAAATTGATGTACAAACTAAACTCATAGCAAGTACAGTTGGAAATAGCGTAAATATTTTGGTGAACTCTGTTTCTGGTGGTACCTTACAGGGAATATCAGTTGTCGGAAATGTTACCTGTGTATTTGATAAATTTGATTTGGATCTTGGTGAAGATTTAAAAGTTTCTGCCTGTGATTCTTTTGGAGGCGATATTTTTACAGGACAGGGCTGTGAAGTGAATGATTGTGAATTTTCGCTTAATTATATATTAGGAAGTGAAAGTGACCCGAATTTAGTAAATGACATCATAAATAATTGCCTGTTTATTGAATTATATCAAATAGGCGGAAGACAGTCTGGAAAAATCAACTTAACAAATTGTTTCAGCAAAGCTTGTTTAGATCAGTCTTTTACTGATTTATATAATAATATAAAAGATCAATCATTAGATGAATTTTTACAATCTGGATTATATGTATAGTTTCTAAGCGGTTCTAAATCGAGTTTTACCAATTATTATTATGATAAAGATAAAAATCCATGTATTGAAGCTATCAATAGTGCGGCAAAAGATTTGATTAAAGCCCAAACTGAAAAACCGGCAGATTATGATCTGGCGGGTAAAACTACTGATGAAATGAAGCAGCAAGAAACATATGCAGGTTTTGATTTCGCTAAAAAGTGGTCGATTTCATCAGATAAAAATGATGGTTATCCATATTATGATCCAAAAACTGAAACCATAACTCTGGAAGTTCAGGCTGCTATTGAACCTAAAGTATGGCATACCGATATTGCAAGAGATTTTAACCGATTTAAGGATGCTTCAAAAAATTACCATTTTCCATATCGGGCAGAAAAAATAGATGGAACAACAACGTACGTTTATGATGACGGCGACAACAATGTAGTAACAGTAACGGGAGCAAAATTTGCCAATCTTACAGCAGAGCAGCAGGAACTTGTTGATAAATATGAAATCACTGCTGTATTACCTTCCGATGATACAGCAGCAGCTCTGTTAAATGTTGAGGATCGATCTCTGGCAAATGCAGATAATACCATGGGCTGGCAGCCGCTGGTATTTTGGTATAATAAACCGGGATTTGAAGATGTTAATAAAGCAGTGGATGCAGCAGAGAAAAGATTACCGGCGATTGCGCAGAGAGCTACCGGCTCTTTCTGCACAGCAGGATATGAGACAGGTTGTGCTTCCTATGGTAATAACGCATGGAATGATGCTCAGGCAATGCTTTTTGCAGGAACATTTGGTGTAAATGTTTTAGACCCTGCCAGTGGATATACGAAAAATGGAAATAACATTTTGGATGCATTTTTTGATCTGGTAGATGTGGACGGAGTTCTGGATGGAAGCATCCATGGATTTACCAACTACGATGTACCACAGATCGCCCGTGGTCTGGATGCATTTATCAGACAGTATGAAGGAACTTCCAGTTTCTGGCAGTTTACAGATGTACCAGTTCCGACCAAGGATGTAAATGATCTGATCCTCGCCCTGGACGACAACAGCACCAAGGCACAGATTACAGCAGCAAGGATTGCTTATGATGCACTGGATGATGCACACAAGGCAATCTTTAACAAAGACACTCTGAGGAAACTGCTGGATGCAGAAGGCAAAGGAAACTTGATTGAAAAAGCAGTGAAAGCCATTGACGCCATCCCTGCAGCAGACAAGCCCACACTGGAAGATAAGAAGACAGTAGAAAAAGCAAGAACTCTCTATGATGTGCTTGACGCAGAGTCACAGGCTGCAGTTTCCAACTACAGCAAGCTGACAGAAGCAGAAGCAAAGATCGCAGAGCTTGAGGAAAAACAGGCACAGGAAACAGCAGACAGGAAGGCTGCTGAAAGCGTAAGCACAGCTATCGCATCCCTGCCGACAGCTGAAAACCTGATTCCGAACGACTATGTGCTGAAACGTCTGGATGAGGTGCAGGCAGCTTATGATGCACTGACTGAGACACAGAAGGCACTGGTAGAGAATTATGAAACCCTGTAGACTCTGAGAACTGTAGCGGCAGATAAGAAAGCAGCTGCAGAGGTCACAGAGAAGATCAATGCTATCGGAACCCTGAATGCAGGAAACCATGAGCAGAAACAGGCACTGGTAACAGAAGCAAGAACTGCTTATGATGCACTGACTGACATACAGAAGGGCTATGTTGCCAACTATGGAGTACTGGAGAAAGCAGAGCTGTTCCTGAGCACCTGCGAGAAGGATAAACAGGCAGCTTATGTGATGAGTGTGATCGATGAGCTCAACACTGTATCCAAAAACATGGCAGATGGTCCGCTGAAACTGACAGAGAAGAACAATGGTGTACCGACAGAAGAGATATGGAAAGACTGGGAGGATTATGTAGTAAATGCCAGAGCCCGGTATGCAGCACTGGATGCCGCACAGCAGGAACAGGTGGAGAACCTGTCAGATCTGGAAGCAGCAGAAGGATATGTATATCAGGTGAAGGCAGAAGCACTGAAAGAACAGCTGGAAGTATTACCGGATGCAGCGACAGTGAAAGGTTACGAAGCGCAGCCGACAGAGGCACCAGTGGAGACACCGGAAGAGATAACAGCAGAAACATCTGCAGCAGAGTTTGATTCAGATGTGTTCTCAGATGAAAGTGCAGATATATTCAGCACAGATACAACAGAGGAAACACAGGAAGCTGACTTTGCAGAGATGCAGGATACAGCAGAAAATGATACTCCATCTGCAGACCTTCGCGCACTGACAGATGAAGAACTGACTATGATCACAGCAGCAAAGAATGCCTATGAACAGCTGACTGCAGCTGAAGAAGAGAAGTTCCGCACAGAGAATACTGCACTTGTTGAAAACATGGAACAGCTGATCGCCCTGGCACTGACCTATCCGAATGGACAGGAAAGCTACCAGCAGCAGTTTGCAGCAGAAGCCGCACAGCTCTATGCAACAGTGAATCCGGTAAGCCGTGATACTTATGCAGCAGTAAAAGTATTTCTTGACCGCTATGAGAAAGAGTATCAGTCTTATAAAATCAGTGAATGCAAAATAAAACCGCAAAAATACAGAAAAATCCCGAAGATCAATATCCATAAAAACGCGTACAGCGGAGCAGCAGAACAGACCGGAAGTCATGTAGACTTTCCGGTCTGTTTCCTTGTTTGTACTGCAATAAAAAACTTAAAATAAATTATTCAAAACGAGGGATTGTTATAACTTCTCCATCCTTCATAGCGGATTCGTGTGCACAGATTCCGGTACCTGTCCAGTAAGCGCCCATGATGTCATCAATAGCAGGTTTGCGCTCTTCCAGAATGGAACGAATGAATTCATGTACAAGGTGCGGATGGGAACCACCGTGGCCGCCGCCCTGGGTAAAGGAGAGGTGAGTGTTCTCATTGTTATATACTGTGTTGGTGGTGAAAGATGCGATTTCCTTTGGAAGAAGGTGTGCATAATCCGGAATCTGGATTCTTTTTTCCACAATCTCTGATCCACGACTGGATTTTTCGCTGTCTTCATCCAGAATGTCCACTTTCTCCAGTTCTCCTGTACGGGTAAAGAGAACAGGATCTTCATCACCAAGCTGTTGCCATTCGAAGCTCTCGTTTTCACCGTATACTCGGAAGCATTCGGAATAGCTTCTGGCTACACCGTAGAGGAAACGTTCCATTTCAATAGTTACATCGCTATCCTGAAGAGAAATAAATGCAGATTCGAATGCAAACGGGCAGCCGTATTTGTCAGCCAGTTCTTTGCGGACTTTTCCGGAACCTCTTGCGTAAACTTTGTCTGGCAGATGGCCTGCGAGCATCAGACAAGGAGCAACGGCGTGTGTTGGGTGCATCAGTGGTGGGAAGCCTTCCCAGTATTCCGGCCATCCTTCCATATCCTGATAATGTGCACAGGTCATGTACTGGAGACGTCCAAGTTCACCCTTCTTATAAAGTTCCTGGATATAGAGGAACTCTCTCTGGAAAATCGTTGTTTCCATAAACATATAATTTTTGCCGGAGGCTTTGCGGGCTGCAATGATGTCATTTAATTCCTGGATGCTCATTCCCATAGGAATTGTACAGCCACAATGCTTGCCTGCATTTAATACGCGTACAGAAAACGGAGCATGTGTTGCCGGTGGTGTTACAAGATGAACTGCATCAATTTCAGGAATATCCAGTACATCCTGCAGATCTGTGAAACAGCGTTCATCCGGAATGCTGTATCGTTCTTTTGCAATATTCAGAAGTTTCTTATTTTTATCTACGACATACACCTTATCAATATCAGGATGTTTACAGTAGATAGCAACGAATTCAAGCCCGAAGCTTAAACCTACTAAAGCAACATTCAGTTTTTTCATGATGGAAAACCCTCCTTAAAAAATTAATTAATATAGAAAAAATCATCAGGATGTCAGGAATCCTGCATCTGTTTTGTATGTCTGTGATTATACGTGATGAAAAAAGAAAAGAGAATAAAGATAATTTAGATGTTTGGATAAAAAAAGACAAAAATAATACCAGTTCCGATCAACCTTACTTTTTTTTAGAAAAGATGGAAAAAGAAAGAATAATATCGTTATTCAAAAATCAGAGATTTCATGTTTTAATAAGTGCATAGCAGAACAATCGATTGGAAAGCAGATCAGAAATACAGAGATATAAGAGAGAAGATGAGAAGGAGGAACTATATAATGAAGAAAAGAGCATTAGCTGTTATGCTGGCAGGGGTTATGGTTTTAGGCGCACAGACAGGTGTGTGGGCTGCATCCGATACTTCAGATCAAAAAGAAGGAGAACTGACACTTTTGATGACAAATAGTTGGATTGATGAGTCAGGAGCGAGCAGTGAAGAATTTTTAAAAGTAATTAAACAATATGAAGAAGAGAATCCGGAAGTTAAGATTACCTTACAGGGTGCTTCTCAGCAGGATATTAAAGAATCTTTCCAGACTGCTGCTCTGGCAGGCGGAGGTGCAGATATTGTAGTGATGGATAATTCGGGACATGCCATTGACCTTGCTGCTATGGGGCTCCTGTATCCATTAGAAGAACTTACCACAGAAGAAGAACTTACTGCACAGTATCAGGAAGGACCTCTTGATTCCGGCAAATTCGAAGGTAAATATTATTCAGTACCATGGTATATGGACTGTACAGGCCTTTATTATAATAAAGAACGCTTGGATGAGCTGGGAATTGATGTTCCTACAACATGGGAAGAACTTTCGGACGCAGTAGATAAAGCGAAAGAGGCAGGTTACGGTGGAATTATCACTTATCAGAGTGCATATGCGTTCTATTCATTCTTTTATCAGAATGAGTGTCCGGTAATCGATACAAGCGGAGATGTTCCGAAAGTAGTGATTGACAATGAGGAGGGAAAAGAAGCATGGAATTATATCTGTGATCTGATCTCTAAAGGTGGTCTGGTAGAGTCTTTTAAAGAAGCAACCACATGGGACAAAGTATATGAAAGCTTTGCAAATGGAGAAGCAACTTTCCTGCTGGGTGGAGACTGGTGTTCTACTGGAGTGGAAAATATTAATCCAGATATGGATTATGGTATTGCCCCGATGGTGAAAGAGAAAACAGAAGCAACTGTACTGGGAGGTTGGACCTGGAATATTAATGTAAATTGCAAAAATCCAGAACTTGCCTATGATTTGATTCAGTATTTGAATTCAGAAAAAGGAGATTCTATTCTGGGTGTAGAGGGAAAAGCATCTGCACGCAAGGACTATGATTATGCTAAAGCACTGGAAGGAAAGGATAAGTTGAAAGTCTTTGCAGAAGAACTTTCATATACAAAGGCAAGACCTGCTGTTATCAATGAAAAATCTATCGATGAACTGATTACTAATGCCATTCTGGAAGTAGATTACGGACAGTCCTCAGCTGAAGATGCGCTGACATCTCTTGCACAGAAGCTTAATGAAAATATTGCATCTAACTATCAGTAAAAATGTCTGGGAAACAAACATTAAATAATAACAGAGGCGCTGGCGTGAAATGGCGGCAGCGCTTCTTCGTTGAGAAGGGAGGAAAATCATGTCCCAAATACGTAGAAAAGCAGGTCTGGAACTGAAAAAAAATCTTCCAGGATATCTTCTGATGGCACCAGCAGTGATTGCGGTACTGGCACTTTCTGTGTATCCTCTTTTCAGAGGTATTTATCTGAGTTTCTTAAATTATAACCTTGTACGCCCAAATGATCCCACGTTTAATACCTTTGCAGGACTGCAGAATTATATTGATATTTTCAAAGATAAAGTGTTTATACAGTCTATTGGAAATACAGTGAAGTGGACGGTGGTGAATCTTGTAGTACAGCTTGTGGCAGCCATGCTTCTGGCACTTGCACTGAACCAGAAACTGAAAGGAAGATCTGTATACAGAACTCTGATTCTGGTTCCATGGGCAGTTCCCCATGCTATAGCAGCTATGACTTTTACTTTTTTATACAATGCAAATGTAGGTATCATTAATATCCTGGCAGTGAAACTGGGAATGATCACAGAATCTGTGTCCTGGCTTGGAAATGTGGGATCAGCGTTCTGGTGCGTGGTTCTGGTAGCAATCTGGAAGGGAATTCCTTTTCATATGATTTTTATTCTGGCGGCGCTACAGGGAATTTCCGGGGATGTGTATGAGAGTGCAGAAATAGATGGTGCCAGTCGCTGGCAGTGTTTCTGGAGAATCACACTTCCGATTATCAAAGAACCTTTGGCTATTTCCACAATCCTGAATCTGATTGGTATTGTGTCCTGCTTTAACACTATCTGGCTGATGACCAAAGGCGGACCATTGTACAGTACAGAAATTATTTATACTTTTGCATACAGAAAAGCATTTATTGACCATAATTTCGGAACTGCAGCAGCTGCATCCGTGGTATTGTTTGTATTCATGGCTGTTTTTTCCGGAGTTTATCTGAAGATGGTAAGTGAGAATGAATAGGAAGGAGGAAACTATATGCATGCAAAACAACGAAATGAAGCCATACGGCATGTGGTAGCCTATATATTTACAATAGCTATGGTTTTCCTTGCAGTGACCCCGTTTATCTATGTGGTACTGACTGCCCTGAAAACAAAGGAACAGATATATGATCCATCGCAGATCATACCGACACATATCACATTTGACAATTTCAGACAGGTGCTGTTTCAGTCGAATTTCGTAAGATATTTTATGAACAGTATTTTTATTACACTGGTCACAACACTGATTTGTATGATATTATCAGTAATGGCAGCATATGGACTTACCAGATATAAAATTGCAGGCGCCGGGAAAATTAAGATGGCAGTTCTTATGACAAGAATGTTTCCGGGAATCCTGTTGTGTATTCCTTACTATATTATTATGAAACAGTTGAACCTGATTGACAGTTATATAGGACTGATTTTGATGTACTGCTCTTTTACCCTGCCTTTTGCCATATGGAATACCTGTGCATTTTTTATTTCCATCCCGTGGGAGTTGGAGGAAGCTGCCAGGATTGATGGTTGCAGCAGGTTGAAATCTTTCTTCCATGTGATCATTCATGTGGCCAAGCCGGGACTTTTTGTTACAGCCTTGTTCTGTTTTATGACATCCTGGGATGAATATATGTATGCGTCTATTTTTATCAATACAACTTCAAAGAAAACCATTCAGGTTGGTATGCAGGACTTTGTAGGACAGTATTCTGTAGACTGGGGACTGCTGATGTCAGCGGTGGTGATCAGTCTGATACCAATTTTGATTTTCTTTGCATTAGTACAGAAAAATCTGGTACAGGGACTTTCTGCCGGTGCAGTGAAAGGATAAATACAGATCAGATGTAGAAAGAGGAAATTTGCGTATGAGTTTCAAACGTAAAAATCCGGGTAACCAGAGCATAAGAAGGCAGCTCACATTTTATATGGGACTTTTCGTGGTGCTGCCGTTGTGCCTGGCTTTGATGCTTCTGAATTTCTATCTTCAGAAAGTTACCACGGAAAATAAGATCAACAATGAAACAGATTTGCTATCCCAGATTAGGGATAATACAGATCAGATGATTGAAGTGGCCAACTATGCTACAAGTATGTTGATGACAAATAAAAATACACTGAAGAACCTGCGAATTTTAGAGCAAGACGGGGATTCCTACGAGATCTATCAGGCGAAAAGAGAACTTTCTAATGATATTTCGGATGTAGAAAGCTCCGTCTTAAATGCCGTTGACGGAAAAATAGCTATACTTACGAAAAAAGGATATATGATCGGTTCTTACACATTAAGCAGAACAGAAACGAATTATGAGAAAGAACAGTGGTATCAGGAGATTTTGGAGAATGGAAGAAAGATAACTTGCAGTACAGGTATAGGAACCATATTCCAGGAAATGACAATATATGACAATGTACAGAAATATTTTTATATGGGACGGGAAATTTTGGATTATTCCGGAAAAAATCTGGGAGTCATGCTGATTCGTCTTTCCGAGAAAAAAATCTGGGGGAAACTGGCAGCAAGTATGGTGACAGAGGAAGGCGGTGCCCTTTATATCCTGAACAGAAGCAATGATATACTGATGGGGTATAATGAGAAATATCAGAAACAGCTGAAAGAACTGAGAGAACAGGAAACTGTAAAGGAGATTTCTGATAATGAAATTACGACAGGTAATCTGAAAGATGATTTTTATTATATGGAAGGCGAACTGGAGAATGCTTCCAATAAACTGATTTACCTTGTTCCCCAGGAAATTTTTCTGAAAGAAAACAGAATGATTCTCCAGAGAATTCTGGAAATGTTACTTTTGGTGATTGGATTCACCGTCTGCACCATGTTATATTTTTCCAAAAGAATCTCCAGACCTCTGGTTGAAATAGCTCAGACTCTGGAAAAAGCTCCCAATGGAATGGCTGTTCTGGAAGAACCTCAAGGCTCCTTTCAGGAGATGAGTAAATTTGTATCCTGCTATAATCAGGCTGGGAAAAAGATTGAAGAGCTTCTGGATAATGTAGAAAGAGAGAGTAGATTAAAAGAAAAAGCTCATTATGAGATGCTCATGTCGCAGATTTCTCCTCATTTTATCTTTAATACGGTTAATTCCATAAGGATTATGGCTGTAAAAGAAGGACAGGACCGGGCAGGCGGAAATAAAAACACGGCGAAAGCACTGGAGGCACTGGGAGATATTTTGCATGCAGTGTACAGCAATAGAAATGGCATGACTACTGTGGGGCAGGAGACGGCACTTCTGAAGTCATATGTAGATATCATGCAGATGAGGTTTGGAAGTTCGTTTCAGTATTATAATGTAATTCCAACGGAACTGTTCTATTATGAAATTCCTGCATTTACTATGCAGCCGATTGTGGAAAATGCGATTCTGCATGGAGTAAAAGGTGTAACAGCAGGACAGATTATTGTCTCTGCAATAGAGTATGAGAATAATTTTGTGATATCTGTATTTAATAATGGAAATTCTGCGGATAAAAAGAAGATTGAGAATCTTCTGAGGGGAGATAAGAACCAGAGAGCTGTAACAGGAATTGGGATTTATAATGTGAATTCTAGATTGAAGCTTTTGTATGGGGAATTTTATGGACTGATTTATAATGAAAAAGTCAGAAATGGATTTGAAATATGGATACGTCTTCCCAAAAAAATCACAGAATCAGAATAAAGGTGATAAAATAGGATAAAAAGACAGTAATTATTATCTGGATGAAGGGAAGAACATTCTATGAAAAAAGTACTGATCGTAGAGGATGAAATTTTGGCGAGGCTTGGACTACGTCAGCTTGTAGATTGGAGAAAACTGGAACTGGAGCTGTTGCCGGATGCAACAGATGGAGAAGAGGCACTGGAAATGATCCGGAACAGTTGTCCGGATATCATTCTTCTCGATCTGAACATACCCAAAGTTAGCGGGCTTGAAATTCTGGAATTTCTGAAAAAAGAAGAAATGCCAACCAAAGTAATCGTAGTAAGCTGCCAGGAAGAATTCGATGTTGTAAAAAAGGCAATGAAACTTGGTGCGTATGATTATCTGCGAAAACTGAATCTGAGTTCTGATGAATTGGAAAGTATTCTGAAAAAGTGCCTGGGAGAAACAAAAGAAAGAAATGCGGTGCATATGCGGGGAATACGAGAGATTCGTTATGAAGAGATCATTAGAGACAGCAGGGATGTTTTTTCGGGTACATGTAACTATCAGGCGCTGATATGCATATTGGCAAAAGATTCGGACGGACTAGCCAAAGTTACAGAATTGATTTGTAAATGGGCAAAAACCGATTCCAGGGAAGGCCTGCAGATCCAGAAGGGAAATCAGTATGGATATTTTCTGCTGGCAGAAAAGCCGGAAAAATCTGTCTATACAAAATTAAAGGAAAAGGCAGAGCAGAGAATTGGCAGAGAACTGTACATGGGGATCTTTGAAGGCTGTATGGAAAAAACAGCAGATATTATTCGGGCTGCTGCGATGGCAGAACAGATACAGCTTTTCAGCTATTATGATAAGGAAGAGAAGCTGGTGTTTTTCCAGAAGAAGATTGAGACGGAGGGGCACAGTCCACGGGGAATGCATGGGCATCTGGATTCTTTAAAAGAGGACATTCGCAGCTTTGACAGAGGGGGTTCCGAGCAGGGAATACATGGAATCTTCGGACTGATCCGGCAGGAACCCTATATCAGTATTAATGTGTTAAGAAGAAATTTTATGGATATTCTGGGAATTTATTCCATGGTTGCGCAGTCACTGGATGGTGCACTGGAAGAAATAGAGCTGGATGGAGATAATTGTCATTATCAGAAGATTATGATGATGGAGAGTCTCAGAGAAATAGAAAAATGGTTTCTTGATTTCAACTGTATTTTTATGGAAAAATTTTGGATTGCCTATAAATGTAGCAGGTCGGAGATTTTGCAGAAAGTGGTGAGATATATAGAAGACCATATTACGGAACCAATCCATCTGTCAGATGCAGCTGGTGAAACAAGTGTTTCTTCTGCATATCTCAGTACTATGTTTAAAAAAGAGATAGGTTATAATTTTATAGAATATGTAAATCTTCGAAAAACAGAACTGGCCAAGCAGATGCTTCAGGAGGGAAAAATGGTCTATGAAGTTTCAGAACTTCTTGGATTCGAGAACAGTACTTATTTCTCCAGAGTATTCAAACGATATACAGATCTGTCACCGGATACATACCGGAAGCAGAGTGAAATGTAAACAAAAAAAGATCAGCCGTCCCGAAAGGAACAGGCTGATCTTTTATGTACCAGTTAATTATTCTGCTGGATGAATTGCTTCTGTTGGACAGGCTTCTGCGCATGTTCCACAGTCTAAGCAAGCGTCAGCGTCGATTACGAAATGCTCATCTCCCTGAGAGATAGCTTCTGCTGGACATTCGCTTTCACATGTTCCGCAGCTTACACATTCGTCTGAAATTACATATGCCATAATTATAATCCTCCTTATTATAATAACGTTTTAGTACCTCTTTGGGTTCTAGACTCATTTTAATATATCTTTGTCGGAATTACAAGTATAAAATCAGATACATTATAAAATAATATCAAGTTAGCTTACGCTTACTTTATTTTCAGGAATAATATTCTGTTAATATACAAAAAAAATAAGAGTGTCAAAAAATTAGTACGTTTTTCCTGAATTTATTGACAATTTTGAAATGGAAAGGTATAGTAAAGATACTTGCAAAGAGGCATAACAGACAAGGTTGTGCCTCTTTTATTCCGTAACAGGAGACAGAGTACAGTAAAAGAATGGAGGAAAGAAGAATGAGAAAAGCATTGGCAATTGGACTTGCAGCAGTGATGGCAGTTTCTATGAGTGCACCGGTATTTGCAAGTGATGACAGCGAAGGTGGTGCAGGGATTGCGAAAGAGGATCTGAAGATCGGTGCGATCTATATCGGTGATGAGAATGAAGGTTATACTGCAGCTCATATGGCAGGAATCGATGAAATGGTAGAGAACCTTGGCCTTGATGATTCACAGGTTATTGAGAAAACTCTGATCGGTGAAGATGAGGGATGTTATGATGCAGCAGCAGACCTGGCAGACCAGGGATGCCAGATTATTTTTGCAAACAGCTTCGGACATGAGACTTATATCCTGGAAGCAGCAGGAGAGTATCCGGACGTGCAGTTCTGTCATGCAACAGGAACTCAGGCGGCATCCAGCGGACTTTCCAATATGCATAATTACTTCACAAATATCTACGAAGCACGTTATGTATCAGGTGTGGTAGCTGGTCTGAAACTGAATGAGATGATCGAAGACGGTACAGTAAAAGAGGATGCATGCAAGATCGGTTATGTAGGTGCATTCCCATACGCAGAGGTTATTTCCGGTTATACTTCTTTCTATCTTGGCGCAAAGAGCGTATGCCCATCCGTAACAATGGAAGTAAAATATACAAACAGCTGGGCAAGCTTCGACCTTGAAAAAGAATGTGCAGATGCTCTGATCTCTGACGGATGTGTACTGATCAGCCAGCATGCAGATACAACAGGTGCTCCTACAGCATGTGAAGCAGCTGGTGTTCCTTGTGTAGGTTATAATATTGATATGACATCTGTTGCTCCTAATACAGCACTTACTTCCGCATCTATGGACTGGGGTGTATATTATACATATGCTGTACAGTGCATGATCGATGGTACTGCAATTGATACTGACTGGTGTAAAGGATTTGCAGAAGGTGCAGATAAGATCACACCTCTCAATGACAAAGTTGTAGCAGAAGGCACAGAAGATAAAGTAAAAGAAGTAGAAGATGCAATCAGCGACGGTTCTCTTCATGTATTTGATACTTCTACATTTACAGTAGACGGTAAAGAACTTGATACATATGAAAAAGACGGAACAGAATATGTTTCTGACGGATACTTCCATGAATCTGAATATGGTTCAGCACCGGCATTTGATGTAGCAATCGATGGAATTACATCTATCACAGAATAAGCAATGAAACGGGCGGGGCTGCTTGTCGGCAGTCCTGCTTTTTTCATATTGTATGTGCATCATACGCGCAAAGGGAGTCTCCTGACGGGAGGTTTCTTTTGCTGTATTATGGAAAGACTTTTGGGAAAGAACGGTGTTCCATAATTCAGAAGTATGAGCAAGGGTCATCGACAGATGCACCAGATATTGCGTTCAGAGAAAAGGAGGGAATAGTAGTGGGAGAAAACTACGCACTTGAACTTAGAGATATTTCCAAGCGTTTTGGTTCGGTCCAGGCAAATGACCATGTAGATCTCACACTGAGAAAATCAGAGATTCTTGCGATCCTGGGGGAAAACGGAAGCGGTAAGACCACTCTGATGAATATGATCTATGGAATTTATTATCCGGATGAAGGACATATTTTTGTAAATGGAAAAGAAGTAACTATTCGTTCGCCAAAAGATTCCTATGAGCTGGGAATCGGTATGGTACATCAGCACTTTAAGCTGGTAGATGTGCTGACAGCAGCGGAGAATATCATTCTGGGGCTTCCGGGTAAAGGAAAGCTGGATATGAAGAAAATCACAGAAGATATTCAGAAACTGGTAGATAAATATGGATTTGAACTCGATCTGTCACAGAAAATCTATGAGATGTCTGTTTCACAGAAGCAGACGGTAGAGATCGTAAAGATGTTGTATCGCGGAGCAAGAATCCTGATTCTGGATGAGCCGACAGCAGTTTTGACACCTCAGGAGGCGGACCGTTTATTTGACATTTTAAGAAATATGCGTAAAGACGGATGTTCCATTATGATCATTACTCATAAACTGCAGGAAGTGCTGGCACTGTCCGATCGTGTTGCAATCCTCAGAAAGGGTAAATACATAGATACAGTTGAAACAGCGCAGGCAAATGTACAGAGTCTGTCAGAGATGATGGTAGGAAACAGAGTTGATCTGAACATTGACCGTCCGGAGCCAAAAGATGTAAAGAAACGTCTGGTGGTCAAAGGGCTGAACTGTAAGAACAAAGACGATGTAAAAACATTGGATGATATTGATCTGGATGTAAATACAGGTGAGATCCTTGGTATTGCCGGAATTTCCGGAAGCGGCCAGAAAGAATTCCTGGAAGCAATTGCAGGTCTTCAGGAAATAGAGAGTGGTTCTATCAGTCTTCTTGAGGATAATGGTAAAGGCATGGAACTTGCCGGAATGGACTCCATTTCTATTAACAAAGCCGGAATCAGTCTTGCATTTGTTCCGGAAGATCGTATCGGTATGGGACTTGTAGGCGATATGGATATGACAGATAATATGATGCTCAGAAGCTACCGAAATGGAAAAGGTCCGTTCCTGGATCGAAAGGGTCCGAAAGCTCTGGCTCTGAAAATCAAAGTACAGCTTGAAGTCATGACTCCGAGTATTTCCGCACCGGTCCGTCAGATGTCAGGCGGAAATGTCCAGAAAGTTCTGGTTGGAAGAGAGATTGCGCAGAATCCAAAGGTACTTCTGGTTGCATTCCCTACCCGAGGCGTGGATATCAATACTTCTCATGTAATTTATAAACTTTTGAATGAACAGAAGAAAAAAGGAGTCGCTGTAGTCTGCGTAATTGAGGATCTGGATGTAGTTCTTGAACTGTGTGACAGAATTGCAGTATTCTGCGGCGGAAAGATCAGCGGAATTGCAGATGGAAGAACTGCAACAAAAGAAGAAATCGGCCTTCTTATGACGAAACACGAAAAAGGAGGGACACAGGCATGAAGAAAGAACCTTTTTTACAAATAAGTAAAAGAAGAAATAAAGCTGGATGGCAGGAGCGTCTTCTGATCCGTTTTATTGCACTGATCCTGGCACTGATCGTATGCGGTGCGGTGATCGTGGCACTGGTAAAGATGAATCCTGTGGATGTATACAAAGCAATCTGGGATGGTGCGATGGGTTCGGAACGACGTCTCTGGCAGACAATACGAGATACGATGGTTCTGTTGTGCATTTCCATTGGTCTTGCACCTGCATTTAAAATGAAATTCTGGAATATCGGTGCTGAGGGACAGATCCTGATCGGCGGTGCATGTTCCGCTGCTGTTATGATCTATGCAGGAGATAAAATGCCGACAGGGCTGCTTCTGATCGTGATGTTTGTGGCAAGTGCAGTCGGTGGAATGATCTGGGGAATGATCCCGGCAGTATTTAAGGCACACTGGAATACCAATGAAACACTGTTTACTCTGATGCTGAACTATGTTGCCATGCAGGTTGTTACATACTGCATCGTATTCTGGGAAAATCCAAAAGGTTCCAATACCGTTGGTATCATCAATCAGGCAACAAAAGCCGGATGGCTCCCGGAGCTGTTTGGTCAGAAATATGGCTGGAATGTAGTGATCGTTCTGATCCTGACAGTAGGAATGTTTATTTACCTGAAATACTGTAAACAAGGTTATGAGATTGCAGTTGTAGGTGAGAGTGAAAACACTGCCAGATATGCAGGAATTCAGGTAAGAAAAGTCATTGTCCGTACAATGGCGATCTCCGGTGCAATCTGTGGTATCGCAGGTTTCGTTATCGTCAGCGGTGCCAGCCATACAATCTCCACAGCAACTGCAGACGGACGTGGATTTACCGCGATCATTGTTGCATGGCTTTCCAAGTTTAATACATTTATCATGATCGCAGTTTCCTTTGGCATTGTATTTATGGACCAGGGTGCTGTACAGATCGCAACTCAGTATGGATTGAATGAGAATGCTTCCGATGTTATTCTGGGAATCATCCTGTTTTTCCTGATCGGTGCAGAATTTTTTATCAACTACAGAGTAAAGCGTGCAAAGAAATAGGAGGTAGATGCAATGAGTGTACTGACCATTTTTATTCAAAAAGCAATTGTCCAGGGCATCTGTATTCTGTATGGTGCGCTTGGCGAAATTATGACAGAGAAATCCGGTAACCTGAATCTGGGTATTCCGGGAATTATGTATATGGGCGGCATCTCCGGTCTGATGGGAGCCTTTCTTTATGAAAAAGATAACCCAAACCCTAATGCACTTATAGGTGTTCTGATATCGTTTTTATGTGCATTTGCATGTGCTGCGATCGGTGGACTGATCTACAGTATCCTGACGATCACACTTCGTGTAAACCAGAATGTAACAGGTCTTGCCCTTACAATTTTTGGTACTGGATTTGGTAACTTCTTCGGCGGTTCCATTTCCAAGCTTGCAGGCGGTGTAGGACAGATTTCCGTAAAAGTAACAGGAAGTGCCTATACGGCGAAAATCCCGGTATTATCAAAGATTCCGGTCATTGGAGGCATTTTGTTTAATTATGGATTTCTGACATATCTCTGCATTATCGCAGCAGTTGTGTTATCCTATTTCATGTTTAAGACAAGAGCAGGCTTAAGTCTCCGTGCTATCGGTGAGAATCCGGGAACTGCAGATGCTGCCGGAATCAATGTTATCAAGTACAAATATCTCTCAACCTGTATTGGTGCAGGACTGGCAGGACTCGGCGGACTTTATTTCGTAATGGAATATTCAGGTGGAACCTGGACTGATAATGGATTCGGAGACCGCGGCTGGCTTGCAGTTGCACTGGTAATCTTTGCACTCTGGAAACCATTGAATGCAATCTGGGGAGCATTCCTGTTTGGAGCTCTTTATATCCTGTATCTGTATATTCCGGGACTTGGCCGAAGCATGCAGGAAGTATTTAAGGCATTGCCATATGTGGTAACGATTATCGTACTTGTATTTACAAGCTTCCGAAAGAAGAAAGAACATCAGCCGCCGGCTGCGCTGGGACTTCCATATTTCAGGGAAGAAAGATAATAAAAATCGGAGATTGATGTTGATTACAGAGTAAAATAGTATTATAATATCAGAAGCTATATAAAGCTGAGCAGAAAGTGCCCGTATGCGGATGTTGTGCAGGATGAATGCAGAGCAGGAAATATGGAAACGATAAATGCTGAGTAAAATTAAGGAGGAAATTTACAATGGCTAAAGTATCAAAAGATATGCTGATCGGTCAGCTTCTTCAGATTGACGCAAATATCGCACCAATTCTTATGAGAGCAGGAATGCATTGCCTTGGATGCCCGTCTTCTCAGATGGAGTCTCTGGAAGAGGCTGCTATGGTTCATGGACTGGATGCAGATGTACTTGTTAAGCAGATCAATGATTTTCTTGGAGAATAATCAATAATCAGGCGGCAAATAGACTGATATGTAAACGGGATGTTCTGAATGCGTTCAGGACATCCTTTTTTGTCCGAAAAAAAGAGCATTTCTTTTTTCTGCCTGCGGCAGAATGTGGAAATGCTCTTTAGAATGTATAAAAATGTTTATAACTGTACCAGCTGCTGCAGGGCAGAGGTGGAAATCAATTCACCGTGTTCTGTCAGATAAGCTTCACCTGAGAGTGTGAACGCTCTTCCGCGTCCATATTCTGTGAGAATATTGCATACTTTGTTGAATTCTTCCGGAGAGATGGATGACTGGTGAATTACCAGTTTGTAAATGTCGTCGGCAGGATCTTTATACAAAGTATTGATACCTGTAAAATAGCCGTTCAGTCCATGGGCTGCAGCGATCACATCATCCAGTGTATCGAATTCATAGAGACGGATAAGATTCACATCCGGCATCTGAGCATTGTCTTTATCGGCAGGCGGTGTATTTCTGGAAGCGCTTTTCTCCTTGTTCTGAGCACTCTTTACCTTGGCTTCATAAAGCTTCTGGAAAATATCGATGATATTATCTGCGCCGTCAAGCTGAACGGTATCTGTTTTCTCATTACCCTTGAACGGGGCAAATTTAGAAAATCGGGTATCCAGCTCCTCAGGATCCTCTACCTTAGTAATGATCAGGATAATACTCTCTGTACTTACGGGAATGGCTTCTATCATTAACGGGATATTATCCGCCTCGAAACCAAATTGTATCTGAGCCTGCTGCATCATATCGCGGAAAAGCTTCTTGGCTTTATCTGTGCCATAGGCTAATTCACTGATACGGATCTGATGACTCTCAAGGTCTTCTCTTGTTAAGGTGCAGCGTATCTGGTTGTCATTGATTTTTTCTATTTTCATGTTGTCACATCCTATTCTAAATAACGTTGCAAAAAATTAATACTTTTGAACCTAACATCATTATTATATTTGCAGAAGCAGAGTAAATATAATATGTATTTATGCTGTGATTATTATGTTACAAAACGTATTCATACAAATATAATTTTATACACTATATTATATAACAGAAAACTGCAAAATGTAAAGATAAGTAATCTTCCTAAATATTAAATTTTTGGAAACAAAACGGAAAAAATTACATAAATACATAAAAGTACTTGCGCGAAAGCAGAAAGCAGGTATAATAAAGGGCAGAAGAAACAATGAACCTGCGGTTCATATAAGTGAAGTTAAAAGAAATTCAGAACATTAACCCATGATCATAACTATTTTCTAAACCTCACTGCCAGTTATTCAGACGGCGTTCCTGCCGCGGCAGTGTACAGGTATGTTTCCCAGGATAAGATAAGTACAGCAGGGATATTGTTTTTTCAACAGCCGATAAGGTGCTTTCTAAAATCATGATTTTCAGGAGAAAGGAGGTAAGCTTACGGAAAATATATCACGAGCAAAAAAGAAAGCCCTGCGTAAACCACTGGAAAATGAACTCAAAGGTTACCGCGATCAGGGAATTCCCCTGTATCTTGACGGAATGCTCAGTAACCCGAAATCAATTGCAAAAGCCTGTCAGATTGCAGAAGGTGGTGGCTATATGCGGGATTACGTGGAAGATGAAAAAGGACGGATCGCCCGTGTAGACTTTGATTTCGTCCAGGAAAAATAACAGAAGATAAGGAAGGCTGCCCGAATAGATTTTGAAACAGTCCCCCGATGTTCCTGATGCCTTCGGGCAGCTGACAATATGAAAAATTACTGTTCACTCCGTGCCCAGTAACTATGAAAATTCTATGAAAAGTCGTTTTTTGCAATACAATTGTAATAATTTATGATATACTTATACTGAACGACGGCAATCACAGGTGTTGTTCAGGACCTGAACAATATCTGAGCATATCGAATACCGAAAGGAAGAAAAAAATGAAAAAAAATTATAAACCAATAGCTGTAGTCGTGGTTTTGATTTTTCTCGTAGCCATTCTTGGGATTGTAAGTCATATAGTGCTAAAATATGTGCCGTCCCGGGAGAAGATGGACCTGAACGAATATTATGGACAGGTGGCGGATGGGGAGATCGCACTGGTCATGGGAACCGAGAAGCTCGATGAACGCGGACTGGTTGACGGTGACAGAGTATATCTGCCGCTGGATGTGGTAAATACATATCTGAACCAGAGATATTACTGGGATTCTGCTGATCAGAAAGTACTTTATGCCACACCTTCTGAACTTACATCAGAAGCTGCATCTACTGAGTCAGGAGAACAGGTCTGGCTTAAGGATGATACGGTATATCTGAATCTTTCTTATGTTCAGAAGTACACAGATATTGATGCATATATTTATAAAGATCCATATCGTATCGCTATTCAGTATCAGTTTGATAATGTTAAAACGGTCAAAGTTAAGAAGAACACCAGTGTACGTTACCGCGGTGGAATCAAATCAGCAGTTATTACTTCTGTGAAGAAGGGAACACAGCTTCGTCTGCTGGAAGAACTGGATAACTGGGATCAGGTTGCTACAGATGACGGATATATTGGTTATGTTGACAGGAAAGCAGTAGGAAAAGCAGAGGATACGAGCTTTGACAGAAGCTTTGAGAGTGAGCAGTATTCTTATCTGACTATGGATAAGAAGGTTAACATGGTATGGCATCAGGTGACTTCTACAGATGCGAATGCTTATTTTACAGATGCAACAGCTAATATGACAGGGGTGAACGTAATTTCACCTACCTGGTTCTATCTGACAGATACAGCCGGAAATATTGCAAATATTGCAAGTGCAGATTATGTGGCACAGGCACATGACAAGGGACTTCAGGTATGGGGACTTATTGATAACTTTACTCAGGATGTAAGTACAACAGAAACACTTTCCAGTACTTCTGCAAGACAGAATATTATCAGTCAGCTGATTCAGGCTGCTACAAATGTGGGAATGGATGGTATTAATGTAGATTTTGAATCACTGAGCGAAGATGTGGGAATTCATTTCCTTGAATTTCTGAGAGAACTTTCTATAGAATGTCATAAGAATAATCTGGTTCTTTCGGTAGATAATCCGGTTCCTGAGGATTTCACCAGTCATTATGACCGTGCTGAACAGGGACGTGTTGTAGATTATGTTATCATTATGGGCTATGATGAACATTACGTAGGTTCTGAGGCTGGTTCTGTAGCATCTCTTCCATGGGTTGAACAAGGTGTGCAGGATACACTGGAAGAAGTTCCGGCGGAGCGTGTGATCAATGCGGTACCGTTTTACACCAGGCTGTGGAGAACCACCGGTGGAAATGTGACCAGCGAAGCCATTGGTATGGATCAGGCACAACAGGTAATAGCCGAGAATAATGTAGAAACTTACTGGGATAAGACAACATCTCAGAATTATGGAACTTATGATATTGATAATTCGACCTATCAGATCTGGCAGGAGGATTCCCAGTCCATCGCAGAGAAAGTAAAACTGGTATCCAAATATAACCTTGCAGGTGTTTCTGCATGGAAACTTGGATTTGAAAACAGCGGAATCTGGCAGGTAATTTCCGATAATCTGAATTAAAGAAATAAAACACTTGCGGGAGTTTCTGGACGCAGGCTCTAAAAACACCTTCTGAGACATATATTAAGTATAGTAATCCGGGGAGAAGTATATAAAATCCCGGAAACTGTAAATATGTCCGGAGGTGTTTTTTTGTATGAGCTATATGAAGAAGTATGGCATGGAGCTGCTGATGGCATGTCTGTTACTGGTGAGTTTCCTGATCCTGTCGAAGCAGGCAGCACAGGTGGCTGGAAACATGAGTACTGCTGAGCATTCCAGAACAATTTTGGTGGATGTGGGACACGGCGGTGCAGATCCGGGAATGATCGGAGTAGGCGGCCTTGAGGAAAAGGGGATTAATCTGCAGATTGCACTGAAACTGAAAGAGATTCTCGAAACTAAAGGATATACAGTGGTCATGACACGTGAGGAGGATAAAGGACTCTACGATGAAGACAGCAGAAATCAGAAAGCACAGGATATGCAGCGACGGATCGCAATGATCAGAGAGTGCAGACCGGTGTTGTGTGTCAGCATTCATCAGAACAGTTATCAGGATTCTGCAGTCTATGGTCCTCAGGTATTCTATTATGAAGATTCTGCTCAGGGTAAAGAGCTGGCAGAACTGATCCAGTCAGAATTGAACACCGGACTGGAAGTGGAGCGTCCAAGAGTGGCAAAAGGAAATAAGACCTATTATCTGTTGAAGAGAAGTGAAAGTGTGCTGAATATTGTAGAGTGCGGATTCCTGACTAATCCACGGGAAGCAGAACTGCTTCAGACAGATGAGTATCAGAATAAGGTGGCGCAGGCAGTAGCCAGGGGAATTGAAGGATACCTGAAGAAGTGAAAGAGTTCTCGAAGAATTTGTGTATGTATATATAAATCATATGATAATAAAATGTTTAATTTATGTGAACATACTTCTAATAAGTAAAGATTTTTGCTATACTGATACCGGTTTAACCGAATCAAGTAAGTTTCCTGCTTCAATTGCGAAGCGCAATAAGCAGTGGGTAGGGGCTTGCTTGTATCAGGAGGAGTACAAGCTCGCTCCGCTTGATTTTAAAGAGAAAGAGCGCAGGGAGAGATTATGCTTGGAATTATTTATCTGTTCCTGGCAGGAATGCTGGGATATGAAACTTCAAAGATATTGACAGAAGAAGGGAGAAGTATACAGGGTGTTAACCGTATCTGGCTGATACTTCCGGCTTCATTCGGAATTGGAACCCTTTTGCTGACCTGGGCTGTGTATGTTATTTCGTGGTTTTTCAGCGTGGTGGGAAAATCGCAGAATCCATTGCTGTATGGAAATACTATAAGTATGGTTGGCGCAGCATTGATTTTTATCTTTGCGGCAGTATTGAGATATAAGAAGAATGCAGTAAGAACTGACGGAGGTCAGAAGAATATAAGAACAGGTCTGGCTGAAAAGCTGATAAGTAATAAGAAAGGTTTTAAGAGAGAAGTTCTTCTGTTTGGCCTGCTGGCTGTATTCATTACATATATGATGTTTTACGTTTTCTATATAAGAGACGGAGTCTTGTATTCCGGCCTGACTGTATATGGAGATTATGCACCGCATACAGCGATGATGCGTTCCTTTTCTCTGGGAAATAATTTTCCTACTCAGTATCCGCATTATGGCGGTGCAGATGTGAAGTATCATTTCATGTTTCAGTTTCTGACTGGAAATCTGGAATACCTGGGACTGCGGATGGATTTTGCCTATAATATTGTAAGCTCTGCGTCACTTGTGGGATTTCTTATGCTGCTTTATCAGCTGGCATTACGGATCACAGGCAAAATAAGCTGTGGAGCAGCGACGATATTTCTGTTTTTTTTCAGAAGTGGAATGGCTTTCTTCAGATTTGTGTGGGAACATATTCAGACAGGAGATTTGCTGGAAACATTAAGCGAAAATGTATCTTTCATCGGATATACCACCAATGAGAACTGGGGATTATGGAATTTTAATGTATATCTGAATCAGAGACATCTGGCATTTGGTCTTCTGATGGTGACACTGGCATTGTATCTGTTTATGGATTGGCTGGAGGCCGGAACCTCACATGAGGAAAAGGGGATTCTCTGGATGAAAGGGAGATTTTTCTCAAAGGAAGGATGGAAAAGCAGAAATCCGGAGCAGGCACTGCTTATGGGAATGTTTCTGGGACTGTGTGCGTTCTGGAATGGAGCGGCAGTGATCGGTGGATTGCTGATACTGTGTGGATTTGCAATTTTTTCAGATGGAAAAATTGATTATGCTATTACTGCAGCAGTATCGATTTTCTTTTCCTATCTCCAGACGAAGATTTTTATTTCAGGAAGTGCTATGAGCCCTCAGATTTATCTGGGATTTCTGGCTGAGGATAAGACAGTCTGGGGAGTAGTGAAATATCTGTTCTGGATGAGCGGAATCTTTTTTCTCGGTCTGGCGGTGTTGGTATGGTTTATGCGGAGACGGGAACGGATGATTCTTCTGGGATTTCTTTTTCCGACGATCTTTGCTTTTGTACTTTTGATGACACCGGATATTAATGTGAATCATAAATATATCATGATTTCCTATGCGTTTCTGGCAATCTTCTGGGCATGGGCGATATGCAGCCTGTGGAATCGGAAAATTTATGGGAAAATTCTGGCAGCAGTATTAGCGATTTGTCTCAGTGCAACGGGGATTTATGATTTTGCAGTAATTGTAAGAGGAAACGGTCCGGGCAGACGTGTGGCTGTAAATATGGACAGTGATCTGACAAAATGGCTGGCAGATAATCTGGATAAAGATGATCTGCTGCTGACTCCGGAGTATAGTATGAATGAAGTGACGATGTCGGGAGTGATGCTTTACTGCGGATGGCCATATTATGCGTGGTCAGCAGGGTATGATACCAATTACCGGGCTGCACAGGCTGTGACTATTTATACTACAATGGACAGCGAGGAGCTGAAAAAAGTGGTAAAACAGGAGCGGATCACTTATATTCTGTTTGAAAAGGGATCGGAATTTGAGCAGCAGCAATGTGTGGAGGACACGATAGCTGCCACATATGAGAAGGTATATGAAACAGAAGATGGCAGAATACGGATTTATAAGACATCTGAGTGATTCGGGCGGAAATAATAGTCTGACAACCTGGCACAGGTAATCGATAAGTTACAGGGCAAAAGGAAAAATGAGTAAGATTAATGAATAAATAAGAGGGAAGAGGAGGAAATACTGATGAAGAAATGGGCACCGCGAGTGCTTCTGGCAGCAGCTCTTGCAGGGCTGTCTGCATTTTTGATGAAGGGAGATGTCTGGACATTCTGGATCTGGTGGATACTGGCGTTTCTGATGGGGATGGTTGCCATGCCTGTAACCGGGCGGCTGTTTGCAGGATTTGAAGATAAGGGCTGGATGTTCTCAAAAGTACTGGCAGTTACAGTAACTGGTTTTCTTACCTGGTTGCTTGTGACTGTGAAAATCCTGCCGTTTACGGCTGTTACCTGCATTGGAGTGTCACTGGTATGTGCGGTTGGATGTGGGATTCTGTATCATTTTCAGATAAAAAAGGGCATTGACTGTATCCCGGCTGGAAAAGGAGATCTGGTTTACTGGGAAGAAATCCTGTTTTTTATATTTTTTATGATGTGGACATATTTTGCAGGATTTCGTCCACAGGCTTATGGAACTGAGAAATTTATGGATTACGGTTTCATGGAGGCCATGATGCGCAGTACTACACTTCCTGCAAGAGATCTGTGGTACTCGGAAGGCACGATCAATTATTATTATGGCGGACAATATTTCGCAGTATTTCTTACAAAGCTGACCGGAACCAGAGTGGAACTTACTTACAATCTGATGCGTACTTTTGTGGCGGCATTTGCATTTGTGCTTCCGTTCTCACTGGTTTATCAGATGTCAGTGGACAGGCTAAAAGGAAAATTGACAGGGAAGAAACGATGTGTGCCGGCTGTGGCAGGAATTGTGGCAGGACTTTCTGTATCTGTTGCGGGAAATATGCATTATGTAGTTTACAGCAAGATCATTCCGTGGATCCAGAGACTTCAGGGAAAAGAAACGGACAGTTACTGGTTCCCGGATGCTACCCGATATATTGGATATAATCCGGATGTACCGGATAAGACGATTCATGAATTTCCGTGTTATTCTTTTGTACTGGGAGATTTACATGCGCATGTGGTCAATGTGATGTTTGTGCTGTTCCTGGTGGGACTTCTCTATGCATGGATGCGAAGCGTGCGTATGCGGGAAGCAGTGATCGAAAGGCCGGGACAAAAGGAATTCTGGAAGAAACAGTTGCTGATTCCACATATTCTGCTGTCTGCAGTTATGATCGGCATGTTTCGTTTTACGAATTTCTGGGACTTTATTATTTATTTCGTAGTGACCGGCGGAGTAGTACTTTTTACCAATATTGTTCAGTTTAACGGAAAAGTGAAGAAGATACTGGGAGTGACTGTGATGCAGGCTGTAGAGATCATTGTGATTTCTTATGTGGTTTCTCTGCCGTTTACCTTACAGTTTGACAGTATGTTCAAGGGTGTTGGAATCGCGCAGAATCATTCGATGATCCATCAGCTGCTGATTCTCTGGGGACTGCCGGTATTCCTGACAGTGCTGCTGATCATCTGCATTATATGGGAAAAACTTCGCGGCGGAGCGAACAGGAGTCTTTATCGACTGATGAAAGCAATTTCAGTACCGGATCTTTTTGCGATCATTATGGGACTTTGCGCCATAGGCCTGATCGTGATTCCGGAGTTTGTCTATGTAAGAGATATTTACGAAAATGGAAATGCCAGGGCAAATACTATGTTTAAGCTGACTTACCAGGCATATATGCTGTTTGGAATGACAATGGGGTATGGGATTTTCCGTATGCTGGCAGAGGCGCGTAAGAAAATATTTAAGATTTTGTCCGTTATCGGTCTGGTACTGCTTTGCTGGACATTTGGCTATTTCGGAAACAGTGTACATGCATGGTTCGGAAATGTCTGGGATCCGTCAGAATATAAGGGCCTGAATGCAACTTCTTTCCTGGAGAATGATTTCGCAGAGGATGTATCCGGTATTCAGTGGCTCAAGAAAAACGTTAAAGGTTCACCGGTTGTGCTTGAGGCGAACGGGGACAGTTACAGCGGATACGAACGTGTTTCTGCAATGACCGGACTGCCGACTGTGCTTGGATGGTATGTACATGAGTGGCTCTGGCGTGATGACACGGCGGACCTGAATGAGAAGAGTGCGGATATTGAGGAGATTTATACTTCTACAGATGAAGAGCAGGTAAAGGAATTGCTCGATGAGTATGATGTTTCTTATATTTTTGTCGGATCGAAAGAGCGGGAGAAATATGGGGAGGCATTGAATGAAGAAGTGCTGAAATCACTGGGAGAAGTTGTGTTCCAGGATGAGGTGTATAGTACTTATATTCTTAAAGTTAATAAGTAAGAGAATAGAAAATGGCGGCAGTTGTGCCGCCATTTATATTTTACGGTTATTCATAAGGGACGCGTAGTAGAAAAATAGTTCATTTCCTGTGCGGTTTCGGGCACTAAGATATTCTAAGTTGTCAAAAATCTGCTAAAGGCATGAGCCATCAAGGACAAACTCGCTGACGCTCAGACAGTGTCCCTGATGGCTCATAACGCAGATTTCTGACAGCTAAGAATATCTAAGAACCCTGCAAATGCATAGGAAATGAACTATTTTTCGACTACGCTGTTTATTTGGTTAATAACTGAAAGGATAGTGATAATTATTAGATGGTAATGAGGGAGAATATAGATGACGGCGTTCACTATTCTGCGCGTACTTATAAAAGAATTTATAAATATTGTATGAAGGCGATCAGAAAATAAGAAAGAAGGATATGGATTTAACCGAATACGGATGAGCTTATCCATATGCTTCAAAAATAAAATAGAAGTAGAGCTGTAGAAATGGGAGGTAAACACAGATACCTCTCATTTTTTTGCTTATAGCTGAATAGAAAAAAATCTGTTATTATGAGAACCGATTTACTTTTATATGCATCTAATTAGTGTAAAAGAAAAAATAAACATGTGTACAAATCCGGCCGGAGAGAAGGAGAAAGCAGATTATGACGAAAGATGCATTTATCAGGGAAGTTCGAAATGCAGAAGCCATGCTGTATCATATATCAAAGTCTATTTTGAAAAATGATTCTGATTGTGGTGATGCTGTGCAGGAGACTCTTCTTAAAGCATACGAAAAACTTCCTATGTTAAAAGAAGAGAAGTTTTTCCGAACATGGATTACCAGAATACTGATCAATGAATGTACGGGGATTCTTCGAAAACGGAAAAATGTTATTCCATATGAAGACTATATGGATAATGCAAGGGTGTCTGAGGAGAATCGGTATCATCATTTATATATGGCGATTATGGAACTCCCGGAAGATTTACGAATTTTGGTAACTTTATATTATATAGAAGGATTTTCTCAGAAAGAGATCAGTGGAATTCTGGAGATTCCGGAAGGAACGATCAAAAGCAGGCTTTCACGGGCAAGAGAGTTTCTGAAGATACAGCTTTCTGATGAAGAGGAGAAATCACCAATTTCCAGAAAAAATAATAAAACGTCAAATAAAGTGACAGGAAAGGGGAAAATGCCATGTTAGAAAATAAATGGAAAGATATAGCACCGGAAGTACCACATGATTTTCATGAGAAGTTCGAAGAGACCCTGAAATGTATTGAAAAAGATGATACAGCAGATAAAAGATATAAGAAAAAGAAAATTCGTGTTCGTGTGCTGATCGCAGCAGCGGTTCTTTGCGCTGGTATGGTCGTTACTGTAGCTGCAAATGAGTTTTTTAAATGGAATGATTATCTGGTAAAGAGGCTGGAACCATCAGAAGAGCAGCAGGAGACGCTGCAGGAAACAAATTATATCCAGAATATTAATCAGTCAGAAACACAGAATGGTGTAACTGTTACTTTAACAGATTCCATACAGGATCAGGGCTTTCTGTTTGCATTTTTTGAAGTGGAAACGGATGACAGTATTGTTATGGATGACAATACTTCTTTTGAGGAGGTGTTGCATTTCAAGATTGATGGGACAGAAGTGTATGGAGATGACGAGGATCGACTTGGAAGTCTCAGTACGGGAGTAGAACAGGATAGTTTATTAAAAGAAGATCAAAATTCTGCACATCTTAAATATTTTAATGTTTTTCTTTCCTATGACAGTGATTATGATCTGAGTAACAGAACAGTTGAAATTTCATTAAGAAACCTTACGGATGAAGGAACTTGTGCAGAGGACGGGACTGTGCTGACAGAGGGAACCTGGAATTTTAAATGGACTTTGGGTACAGTGAAACCTCCGGCAAGCCTGGATGTAAACCGGAAATGTGATTTTGGAGGATATGAAATCACTGTGAAAAAGATGGAGGTATCCCCTCTTCTGTGGTCACTCTATCTTGACTATAATGAGGCTATGAAAGTGTATGACGACGAAAGAAACAGATTTGAGTATACAGGAACTGATTATGGCATGGATCTTTATATCAGGACAGATATTGATCAGGTACGTTATGAAGATGGAACCGTCGTGGATTTTGATACAACTATAGGAGGAATCAGCGGTGGTGGAGAAAAACAGGATAAGGAAAATGGAGTCCTGATCATCAGAAAAAGTTTTCCGAAACTTGTGGATGTGGATAAGCTTCAGGCAGTGCATTTCAGAAATATTGATCAGTGGCTTGAGGTGCGAAAATAGAAATGATTGAACGGAAATAGAAAAACAGTGACAGTCATGAATTATGAAGTTCATGGCTGTCACTGTTTTTTCGTTACAGGTATTTTAAATAATAATTTACAAGTGTTTTTCGTGCATAAATTAATGTAATGCAAAATTGTGTGAAAGTTTTACATTACTGTCTGGATAGAGCGGCAAGATAGCCTTCCATATATGCCTGGACACGTTTTTTGCCGTAAATATCAAGACTTTTATAAAGGTTAATGACGCAGGTTTCATCTTGGGTCAGGTCTGTGATCTGGACGCATTCATGTTTAACATCTGAAATCCCGAGAATATAATCAATAGGAACCCCAAATATTTCACGCAATCTGATAAGGGATTTAACACTCGGTGAATATTTTCCCTTTTCATAAGCACTGATTGTTTCCTGAGATACTTCCAGCTCGATACTGAGTCTGACTTGAGTAATCTTTTTTTCTTCTCTTAATTCTTTTATGCGGTTCATGTTTAGGTCTCCTTCGTTAATATTGTACAAGTTATAGTTGTATAAAATAGAAGCTGGTGATATAATTTTTACAAGTTGAGCTTGTAATTATAGAAGGAGGACTAAACAAATGAATTTTTTTGACAGAGCGACAAATGCAGTTGAGACAATGGGAAAAAATGTATCAAAAGTTGCTAAGGACAATGTAGAAATTGTTAGATGTTCATCTGCCATTGACTCTTGTGAAGAAAAAATAAAAAAAGCGTATATGGAAATAGGAAATCGTTATTACAATTCTGTGGACGAGCCTGAAAGAGAGATGTTTTATGATTTATTTGAGGTGATTGAAACTAATCAGAAACAAATAAAGCAACTGAGAAATAGACTTCAGGAATTGAAGGGAATAACTATTTGCAAAGTATGCGGAACGGAGCTGCCAAGAGATGCAAAGTTTTGCCGAAATTGTGGATCTCAGATAGAAGCTGTGGTTGTTGCCCCGACTTCAACAGCAGTGTGTTGGAACTGTCATAGTCCATTGAATGGAAATGAGAAGTTCTGTGCAGCATGCGGTGCAAAAATAGAGAGCATGGTAAATAATGAACAGCAGACAGAATCAGAAGAAGTACAGGTGGAGCAGCCAATGACCTGTTCTGTATGTGGAGAAGAGTTGAAAGATACAGATATATTTTGCAAATCATGTGGAAATCCGGTGAAATAAACTGATATACAGGGAATGAGAGAGAAAAATATGTATTGTGAAAATTGCGGAAAAAAGCTGGAAGCCGGAGAAATCTGTTCATGCCAGAAACCGCCGGAAAAAAAGAAGAAAAAAAATAAAATCAGAATAAATATTTACATGCTGATCAGTCTTTTTCTGTTTATATTTGGTGTGGAAATGTTTTTATATTTTTACATTGGTGCGGAGAATTTTCTTGAGCTGATTCCAATTACTTTTGTTAAGTCAAATGAATGGAATTTTTCCTGTGGAATCCTTATATTAATTTTTTCAGGCGGAATTGTCAGCGGTATTCTGGCAATCAGAGATAATACAGCGAAAAAAGCGGCAATAATAATTCTGGTTTTGAATCTGGTGTATTTACTGGCAGTATGCGGTGTATTAGGAAAAAATATTTATCAGAATTATAAGAAGGATAATTTTGTTGTAAATGAAACAACAGAAGATGCGGCGAAGATAGCAGATAGTACTTTGGAAAATGAACAGAAAGCTGTCTCAGAGACAAATGCGGCAGATGAGAATGCAGAATTTATACAGACAGTTCTTGCACAGGCCGATGAGCTTGCACAACAGGGGAGTATTGATAAAGCCAGAAATGTTCTTTCGGATGCTTATGCGGTAACGAACAGTGAAGAAATTAAAAGAAAACTTGATGAACTTGATGGACAGGGAACTTCAGAACAGACAGAGACTTTATCAGGAGAAACATTCAGCGATTCGAAAGATACAGGAATACACCGGTATGATTTCTTTCTGTCGGATGGAACCTGGGAAGATGCATATCGTGGATGCAAAGAGCGGGGCGGACATTTAGTAACATTTGAGTCACAGGAGGAATTCCTGTATGTTTGTTCACTTTTGTCACAAAACGGACAAGAAAGTAATGTCTTTTTTATTGGTGGAAGACGTGATCTTGACTCACAGAATTATTACTGGGTAGATCAGAATAATAACTTAACGGGAAGTGTCTTAAATGCTCCGGATGCATGGAATTCAGGGTACTGGCTGTCAAATGAACCATCGTTTAAAGATACTTCACTCGGAATTGATGAACATGTGTTGAGTATTTTTTTCTATACAGGCAGTAATCAGTGGGTATGGAATGACGAGCCAAATGACTTGGCAAGTGCGGTTCCTTCATATAGAGGAAAAATAGGATACATATGTGAATACGATAATTAAAAACGTATTCAGGTGAGTAATTTGCAGTCAGAGTACAAAAGGTTTTTGGGAGGAAAAGTATGTTTTGCAGAAAATGTGGAAAAGAAATCAATGATGATGCTTTATTTTGCACTAATTGTGGTGCCAGGGTAAAAGCGAATGAAAGGGTACATATAAATAATGCACTCACAGAAAGAGAAAAAGTATTCAGAACAAAACAAAGTGCCGGGATCGTATATTTAGTATGTATGGTAGCTTTTATATTTATAGCAATTGCCAGTTTCTTTCAATATTCTGAATTGCCTAAATATTTTTATGCGGAAGAACGTGGAATAATGTTTATGCTGGGAGTTGGTTGCCTGGTTATGGGAGTAGAGTGTCTGCTGCTGGCGGTTGTACGTACAAAAGTGAAACTTTGTATAGGCAGTTTTTCAGTATCTGGAATTGTACCTAAAGGAATACTTGTAAGAGAAATTGAATATTCTTACGACGAAATTTCAGAAGTTAAATGTATATTAGGCTGTCTACAGTTTAGAGCAAATGGGAGATGGGTCGTAATTCCGGGATTAGAGAATAAAGAAAAAGCGAAAAAAATGATAGAAGAAAGAATTGCGGGGCATGGATTTGAATAAGGTATAAACTGCACGAAGGAAGGAGAAAAAGAATGTATTGTATAAAATGTGGAGCTGAAAATGAAAATAATGCGAGATTTTGTGTGGAATGCGGAGCAAAATTACAGAATGTTCATATGGGAAGGGAGAATGCAGTAACTGAGAAGAAAGTAACAGAGAAGCTTCCTTATATGAATAAAATGGAAGAAGTGACGAAAAAAAGTCAGAAAGAGTCTCGAAGAAAGATAAAGATTGTTCCAATTATAATTCTGCTGGTTCTCGTGGCAGCAGTAGTTGTTTTTCCGAAATTTATCATGTCAGGGCGGGCAGAAAAGAAAATTATTAAAGAGTTTGTAGAAGCAGAAATGACAGGAGATACGGAAAAACTTATAGATATTTTGCCGGAAGAGGTTTTGGAAGCCGCGAGAACAGAAGGTGGAATGAGCAGAGATGAACTTGCAGAAGAAATGCGGAAACAATTTGATTCTGTAATAGGTACATTAGAGAGTGCATATGGAGAAGACTGGAAATATTCCTATAAAATAAAAAGTATAAAAAAAGTTTCACAGGAAGATCTGGAAGATATAAAAGATATGTATAGTGATGAGCTTGAAATGGAACTGGATATTTCGGAGGTAAAAACAGCGAAAGTGGAAGTAAACGTCAGTGGGAATGATCTTGATAATACTCTGACTTTAGACGTAAATCTGTTAAAAATAAAGAATAAGTGGTATTTAGATTTTGCCAGCCTTGCAGCTTTGGCATGGAATTATTAATATTTCATAGTCTGTGATACGGATGATATTTGTGGAAAAAGTTTATAAGAAGGTGACAGAAAATGATTTGCAAAAAATGTGGTATGGAAAATAGGGAAGGAAGTTCTTTTTGCAGGGAATGTGGCACGCCTTTGCTGGCAGAGGAAGAAATAGAATATTCAAGAGAAAAAACTGTCAGCATATGGGTATATCTGGGATATCAGATTTTATTTTTGATTCCGGTAATAGGTCTGGTAGCTCTTTTGTTTCTGGCATTAGGGGGAACAGGCAATAAAAATATCAGAAATTTTGCAATAGCTTATTTATGCAAAATATTTATACTGACTATTATTTTGATAATTATGTTTGTGACGGGCGTGGTGTCAGTTACAGATTTACTGTATCTGTAAAGTGGTTATTATCAGTAGTCAGTAACACAGAATGCTAAAAGATACAGGGGAAAATATGAATACAGAAAAAGATGCCGGAAGATATGGGATGCAGGTATATTTAATGTTTGAATCGGGTTGTCTGAGGACAATCTGGCTGCCGGAATCTCCGGAAGGAAAATATTTTCTGAGAGAACAGCAGGCAAGGATTCTGAAGGATGCTTTTATTGAGGCAAGACAAGGCAGATGGTATCTGTGTGAGCAGAATATGGAAACCAGTGAAACATGGTCTGCCGGGAACTTACGTTTCAGTGAAATAACAGATCAGTGCAAATATTATATCCGTATGAAAGGTGATAACTGTATTTTATATGCAGAACGTGTAAAACCGGAAAGGCTTGTTTTTCACAATTATGGGATAGCTGAAGGGGTTCCGGTAAGAATTGGGAGAGCTGCGGATAATGATGTGGTTTACCCAAATGAATCAGTGACCCGCCACCATGCAACGCTGATAAGAACATCTGACGGAATGCTTATACAGGACCATGACAGTCTGACAGGGACTTTTGTTAATGGAAGAAGGATAAAAAAACAGGTTCTTCATATTGGCGATATTGTATTTATTATGGGACTGAAAATTATTATAGGTATGAAGTTTATATCTATTAATGACGGAAATGGACGTATTCAGATCACATCAAAGGGAATCCAGAGATTTGTAAGTAATAAATTCAGCACTGTACCGGAGAGAAAAGAGCAGGAAGAGCTTCTGTTTAATCGTTTACCAAGAAAGAAAAAAAATCTTACACCAGAAACGATCACGATCGAATCACCGCCTTTTTCCATTAGTGATAATCAGGCACCAATGATACTCAGCATGGGTGGTTCTATGGTCATGGGAGGATCTGCATTAATGAGAGGAAATGTGGCCTCTGTTTTGAGCATGCTTTTATTTCCTGTCATGAACCGTATGTATACAGATAAAGATAAAAAAGAGTATGAAGCATTACGGAAAAAGAAATATTCAGAGTATCTGGAAGGCAAGAGAAAAGAAATATGGAATGAAAAAATAAAAGAAGAAACTGTTCTGAATGAAACGTATCCACCTTTAAATGTTGTAATTTCTTATCCTTCAGATAAAAAACGTCTGTGGGAAAGAGGATACAGGGAGGAAGATTTTCTGAGGCTGCGTATTGGACATGGAGAACTGCCTTTGAAGGCAGAAATTAAGTACCCGGAACAGAAATTTAATCTTATAGAAGATCCTCTTGAAGAAAAAATGTTACAGCTTGTTCATGAAAATGTATTTCTTGATCAAGTACCGATCATGCTTTCTCTGACTGAGAATTTTGTATGTGGAGTTATAGGAACCCGCAAAGAAAAAGAAGAATTCTTACGTCGCATGATTATGAGAATTACTTTTCTGCACAGTTATGATGAAGTAAAACTGGTGCTGCTGCTTGACCAGGAAATAGTGGAAACTATGAAATATGTTCGTTTTCTGCCACATATCTGGGATGATGAGAAAGCATTTCGTTTTCTGGCAACAGATACAGCGTCTGCATATCTGGTTGGAGAATATCTGAACAGGCAGATAGAACCGGAATTTGAAAAAAAACGCGAACTATCTGAGTTGCTGAAAGATAAAGCGTATTATGTGGTGCTTGCATGGAATAAACAGATTTTTGACAAGCTGGAGATTCTTAAAAGAATTATGAAAGACGATACAAATCGTGGAGTATCAGTTGTGACATTTTTTGAAGAAGTTCCGCAGTATGCACAGGAAATAATAAATCTTCATTCAGACAGGGCAAACGAAATTACATATTTAAAAGAATCTGTAAATTATGGAGAAAAATTTTTCCTGGATGATATTTATGACAGATTAGCACAGCAAATGCTTCGGATTATGACAAATACAAAACTGAAAATGATTCAGGGTTCTTATGTGCTGCCTAAGATGATCACATTTTTGGAATTATTTGGGGCAGGAAGGGTTGAATATCTGAATCCATTAAAGAGATGGAAAGAGAATGATCCTGTGAAATCGCTGGCAGCACCTGTTGGTGTTGCTTCTGATGGTTCTGTGTTTTTCCTGGATCTTCATGAAAAATATCAGGGGCCACATGGTCTGGTGGCTGGTATGACCGGATCTGGAAAAAGTGAGTTTATTATTACTTACATTCTTTCTCTGGCATTAAATTTTCATCCGGATGAAGTCTCTTTTGTACTCATTGATTACAAAGGCGGTGGACTGGCAGGCGCATTTGACGATCCGGAAAGGGGAATTCATCTGCCTCATTTGGTGGGCACGATCACAAATCTTGACGGATCTGCTATCCAGCGTTCTTTGATGTCTATTGAGAGCGAATTGAAAAGGCGAGAGAAAATTTTTGCAAAAGCTAAAAGTATCGCAGATGAAGGAACCATGGACATCTATACATATCAGAAGTTATACAGAAATGGAAAAGTAAAAACACCATTGCCTCATCTGTTTATTATCTCTGATGAGTTCGCGGAATTAAAAAGCCAGGAACCGGAATTTATGGATCAGCTGGTCAGTGCAGCCAGAATCGGACGAAGTCTTGGAGTGCATCTGATACTGGCGACACAGAAGCCGGCAGGTGTAGTAAGCCCGGAAATTAACAGTAACTCCAAGTTTCGTGTGTGTCTGAAGGTACAGACACGTGCAGACAGTGATGAAATGTTAAGAAGACCGGAGGCAGCAGAACTGAAGGAAACAGGAAGATTTTATCTTCAGGTAGGATATAATGAATATTTTGCACTGGGTCAGTCTGCATGGTGCGGTGCACCTTATACTCCGCAGGATGAAGTAGAAGTTCACAGAGACGATGCCATACAGTTTGTGGATGATGCAGGACAGAATATCGTGCAGGTCAGACCGGAAGCAGAGAAACATGATACAGGGACTTCTCAGCTTGTTGCTATTGTGAAGTATCTTACTATGGTGGCTGAGCGGGAGAGAATTCATCCGAGAAAACTGTGGATGGAACCGTTGCATAAGAATGTTTGCATACAGGATATTCTGCAAAACGAAGATTATGAAGATGAAAATGGATTTATTATACCGCTGGGCATGATCGATGATCCGGAAAATCAGAAACAGTATGTTTTTCATTTGAATTTACAGGAGTGCAGAAATTATCTGATTATAGGCGGAAATCAGTCAGGAAAAACTACTCTTCTGCAGACAATTTTGTATACAGCGATCCGAAAATATTCTCCGGAGGACATAAATTTCTATGTGCTGGATTATTCCGGAGGACTTTTGCAGGTATTTAACCATGCTGTGCACTGCGGAGGTGTCTGGCTGGAAGGGGAAGAAGAACAGGCAGAGAAAATGTTTGATCTGTTAAAAGAAATAATTGCAGAAAGAAAAGAGGAGTTTCTGAAAGCAGAAGTAAACAATTTTGATGCTTACAGAAAAATAAGGAAAATACCGCTGATATTGGTTGCGATTGACAATATTGCAGGTCTTTCATCCTGGAAAGGCGGAAAAAATATCTGTTATGATCTGCATACTCTTATAAGAGAAGGAAATACGGTAGGAATCAAGTTCCTGATCACTGCGGGAAGCTATGATGATGTAATGTATAACATAAAAAAGGAATTTGGCACCAGATTTGTATTGGATGCAAAAAACCGTTTTGAATACGGAGATATTCTGGGAGTAAGATGCAGATTTGAGCCGCCGCGGATGCCTGGCAGAGGACTTTTACGTGAAGAAGAAAGAGCTTTGGAGTGTCAGATTGCCAGATATATGGCTAAAGGATCAGAACAACAGGTCATTCAACAACTAAAAGAAGAAATGAAACAGATTTCGCAGAAGTATGGAAATGTGATCAGAGTAAGACAGATAAAACAGATTTCAGAGACAGAAACTTATGAAGAATTTTTTGGAGATATTATGCCGAACAGGATTCCGCTGGGATATTCTGTTCGTGATATGAAGAAAGTTTCCATGCCATTGAAGCAGCTGTACTGTATGTCTGTGTACTTTGGGAACACGAAAAACACCTCGGTTATACTGGAAAATTATATTTCAGCAGCATTTCGCGATCATATGCATCTGTTTATTATGAAGAGAAGTCAGAATAGTGTGTTTGAGAAAACATCCCTGAAAAATATGTTGGAGGGATATGAGAACATTACTTTTTTTGAAAGCACGAAGGAAGACGGAGTTCGATTGTGGAAGGAATTATATCAGCTGATTTGTGACAGGAAACTGATCAGAAATGAATACTGTGATGCGCATAAGTTGCCCAGAACAGGAAGCGAAACAATGAAAATGTGCTTCTCCCATATGCAGTCCAGAACCTGGCCGTTACTGGTAATCTTTGAAAGTTTTCGTGATTTCTGTGATTGTGTGGAAGAAGAAACCAAAAATATTATGCAGAAAATATTTGAGGATGGAAGAGGATATAATTATTATTTCCTGGGCTGCTATTATCCGGATGATGCAGATACATTAAGGATCAATGCGCTGCAGAATGCTTTTAATCGAGACAAATTAGTTCTGCTCTATGGTGGACAGTTCCACAGGCAGGGGCTGATTTCTCTTCCTATGGAATACAGAAATGTGACCAAACCATCCAAGAAAAGTGGTTCCTGTCTTCTGCATTATCATGAGGAAATCTATCCTGTATGGATGCCGTGCAGATCAGAGGAAATGGAAGAAGACCCGGATGATGCGGATATTATTGGATGATACAGAACAGGAAAGATGAAGGATGGAGAAAATATTGATTACTTTAAAGGTTCCTTCTGTACAGCTGGAACAGGATGTTATGATCCCGGACTTTCTGCCGGTGAAAGAGATTATAAAATTACTCACAGAGGCAGTGGTGGATCTTACACAGAATATGTATATATCATCGGGAGAAGAGATCTTGTGTCGAAAAGCTCCGGATATGGTATTGAATGAAAGATATACTTTGCAGGATTATGGAGTGGAACATGGGGAAACTTTATATCTGTTTTAAAAGCAGACTTCAAATTATAAAGTAAAGCCCATGATAAATCTGCTTCCAGATATATAAATTCTGAAAATCTATGAGGAAGGAGGATATGAAATTGAAAAATAGGAAGGAGGAGATGCTGAAAGCATATGGAATTGTCAAACTGCACAGATTTATGCAAAAGACTGAAACAGGAACTGAACGATGCAGCTGATATTCCGCCTCAGAAATTGTCAGGGGAGATCAGGGATGCATTAATGAAAGTGAGAGAGTTTCAGATTGCAGAGATGAATGAGGTTATGAGAAAAATTTTACGTTAGAAAGGATGAAGAAATATGGCAATGGATTTGACTGGTGCGTCACTTACGACGGCAGAAATACGTGAAATCACACAAAACATTAAAAATATTGGAAACGATCTTGATGAAACAATGAATAGTGTAAATGATATTATGACAACTTTAACTGGTCAGTCAGAAGGTGGATTAATAACAAATACTACAACGGCAGTTCAGCAGTTAAATAAACTGATGGATGTCTTAGTATGCAGTATTTTAAACATTGGTCTTAAGATAGGAGAATACTTGAATGTTATGCTTACTCAGGACCAAGAGGGGGCAGATATTTTGAGAAAATCTATAGAATCCAATGCATATGGAACTCGGTAATTGTTTATTGAAAATAAATAGTAGAAAAATTATTTTGATGCAGGGCAGAAAGGAGAAAAATTATGGCAGATGATGCAATCAGACTTAAAGTTGATCGGAGTTTATATTCTCAGACATTGAGCAGCCTTGAGACTCAGCTTGGAAAATTGAAATCTCATGAAGAAAGTTTACAAACCCAAATAAATAGACTGAACAGTGGGAATGTTTTTTCAGGAAGTGATGTAAAAGTTGCTATAAAAAAAGCTGAGGAGGCATTACAGGCTGTAAGGGATAGTATTTCAAGAGTTACCGGATATAAAGAGGCAATTCAGCATCAATTGGAAGGTGTTGAACGTGCTAAGGAAACTTTGGCCAGTGATATGGCTAGTATTGACATTCCAAACATGTTCGAGTAATGGAGCATACGACCAAAGTTGAGCACAGACTTAATTTTATATGACCGGATATGGCTGCAGGAATACATAGAACATGTACGGCAGCAGAGAAATCTGACGGAGGATTTGCAGACAGAAATACAAAGAGAGATGCTTCGATGTTCACCGGAACGGAGAATACTTTATTCGGATGCGTTATATCATATCAGCATACTGGAATATTCTCTTGAAGTTACAGAAACTGTACTGAGAAAATATCTTGATCAGATGCAGGCTGCAGCAGTTCATTTTCAGAATGAATGCCTGGATATAGAGATTCCGGATATTTTTAAATGAAATAATTTCCTGATCAAAATGGGGAATAGAGCTCCTGTACAGTTCTTGGGCAGGATGCATCCCCATTTTGGTTAAGGAAGATGTAGATTTATTTTAGATACAAATGAAGATGGAAAATGTAATGAGAAAAGATAAATTTTTGTATTTGAGATAAGTCTATGAAAAAGATTTATTTTTTACGAAGGAGGGGCAGAATGAAATTTTCATATAATTATCGAGGTGGAAAAGAGGAAGTTATCTGTCATACCAATATGAGAAAGCTTGACAGTACAAGCTGGAAAATCATGCAGGCACACTTTGAAAGACAAACAGAATCCTGTTTTTTGCCGATAAATATCACGGAGGGAACCGAAGGGTATACATTTGCTTATGACATGCGTGGAATGGTTAACTTTCGAGCCTGGATGTATGAAGCAGCAGAGAAAGAACAGTTCAGAATGCGAAAGGAAATTATGGAAAAGCAGCGAAAGCTTTTTGAGATGGGAATTTCGCAGGAACAGCTTATTACAGAAGACAGGTATATGTATGTGGACGAAAAGACACAACATATAAAGTTTATCTGTATACCGGTAATATCAGAAACAGATACAAAATATGAACAAAAAAAACCAAAGCCGGTATATGGTACAGAACCTGAGGTTAAATATGAGACAGAGCCGGCACTTCCTTTAACGCCGCCGGTTCCATCAGAAAGATTTATGGATATAGAAAGTAAAGACTCAGAACCTGTTGTGCCTGAGTACCCGGAATTTGGACAGAGCGTAAAAGAGAATACGGAAGAGTATTATGCAGAAGAGGAAGATGAATCAGACGATTTTTATGGTATATCGGAAAGAAGTTCATTTCTGGAAAATGGAATGCAGTTAGAGAAAGAAGAAATGGATGGATCCGAAACTGTTTTAGGATTTACACAGCCAAAGGGTATGGATTTGGAAAAAGAAGAAAAGCCGATGGAAAGTCAGGATATCAATACAGAAAAATTATATGTAGATAAGTCTGATTCGGAAGACATACATACAGTTGAATCATATCCGGAAGATGTTTATACAAATAGAGATGAGGACAGTGATGAAGATGGAACTGTTCTTCTAATGCCGAAAGAAGATGATGGTGAAGACAGGACGGTTCTTTTGAGACCTGCATTTCAGATCAGAGCATCTTTGTATAGATTCCGCACAGGGAAAAAGATCAAATTAGATAAAAGTGTGACTGCTATAGGTAAGAGTGATAAACGTGCGGATATAGTAATCGAGGAAAACCCGACGATCAGCAGAAAGCATTGCACAATATATTTTGACAAAGGAACTTATTATCTGGAGGATAACGGTTCTTCCAATGGAACCTGGCTGGAAAATCAGAAAGTACAGCCTGAAGAAAAAGTTGTTCTTCGAAATGAAAGTAAAATTCGTCTTTCTGATGAAAAATTTATTTTTTATATTGAATAAGGAGGGAAAATAAGATGAAGGATAACAGGAAGAAACCTGGATTAAAAATTTATATGGTTGTTCCAGCTGTTGTTGGAATTTTATGTGTAGTTGCGATTGTAACTGCTATTCTGATGGGAGCACCGGAGAAAGTAAATGCTGCCCGTGTGGGAAAACAACTGGACCTTGGAAATAAATATTTGAATTCTGCAGATTATGATAAAGCAGAAGCAGCTTTTAGTAAGAGCTTAAAGATTGATCCAAAGTCTGTAGAAGCTGCAACAGGAATGGCAAAAGTTTATAATAAAAAGAAACAGCCGGAAACTGCGACGAAATATCTGAAAAAAGCGGCTGATAATATTACAACACCAGAGCAGGCTAAAGAAGTAGAGAGTACATTAAACGATACAAAACAACAAATCCAAAATTCTACGGGGAATAATACAAATAGTAATAAAGAAATTCAAAAAATCAGTGAGAAAATTATTTACTATTATATTACGCAATGGCAGACGGTGACACCAACACCGACACCAAATGATCCTGATGATGATATGCCCGGACTGGATTCTGGTGATAGTAGCGGAAAAAAGGCTGGAGTAACACCAGAGGCGACAGTAACACCAGAGGTGACACTAACACCAGAGGTGACAGTAACACCGGAGGTGACAATAACACCGGAAGTGACAGTAACACCGGTAATAGCAGAAACACCAGGAATAACAGAAGCGCCGGTAATAACAGAGACACCAGGAATAACAGAAATGCCGGTAATAACAGAGACACCGGTAATAACAGAAACGCCAGAACCAGAAGAACCGGCAGAACAGATAGATATTCCGGAAGTAGACAACGGAAATGTTGTTTCGACGACAGCTCCGGAGGAAATTTTGAATGACTATGAAACAAATAGCCTTCCGCTGGAAATCCCACAGGAGAGCTTCACCGGGACTTCAATTCCTTATACATATGGAGACGAATCCAGCACGACAAATATTATGACGGGTCGGTTAACAGAGAAACAGCAGGATCTGGACGGAGATGGAATTCCGGAACTTCTGGTTGTGGAAATGCAGAGTGGAAAAATTGGTTTCAGAATTTATAAGATTAATAATGGAACTGTAGAGATGTCAGCTTCCCAGACAATATCTACAGGCATGGAAAAAGCAGTAGAAGGTCTTTCTTATGGAAATACACAGGTTTGTTTCCTTATGAATAACAATGGAATTTATGAGATTGGACTTGCATCTTACTGTTTCGGATATGATGCAGGAGACGGAACTCCGACAGTCAGAACAAACGTAGAGGTATACAGTGTATCCAGTGATGGCAGTGTATCTGCATGTGCTTCCGGTTCTGTTCAGAATGGAGAAGGACAGGAAGGATTTGCTGCAAGTCTTGCTCCGGCAGGAATGAGTGGTTCATGGAACAGTAGTAATGCAGAAACATTGCAGTCTATGGGTTATGCAGAAAATCCATATCAGGATGTTGCAGGTGTACCAAATCCTTTAAGTGGAGGAATTGCATCAGAAGAAAGCGGCGCAGAGAATCTGGTAAGTGTAAATGCAGAGATGTCTGCAGAGAGTGGAATGCTTAGTGTGAAATAGACAACGGAATTCTGCCAGACCATAAAGGTCTGGCAGAAATTGAATAAATGCAAAGGTGAAAGTTGAAAAATGCATAGATATATTGCAAATACATATGAAATTATATCCAGAATAGGTTCCGGAAACAGTGGAATTGTATATAAAGCCCGCCATATGAATCTGGATAAATATGTAGTTTTGAAGAAAATAAAAACAGATATCAAAGATATTGTAAACAACAGAGCAGAGGTAGATGTATTAAAGAATCTGAAACATGCCTGCCTGCCGCAGGTTCTGGACTTTGTTGAGGATGACGGGGATATTTATACAGTAATGGAATATATTTCGGGAAATTCCTTCAAACAATATCTGGATGCAGGAACAGAGTTCCTGGAGCAGTCCGTAATTATATGGATGAAACAGATAAGTGCTACATTATGTTATCTGCATAATCAAAGACCGCCGATTATTCACAGTGACATAAAACCAGGAAATATTATGCTTATGCCCAATGGAAATATCTGTCTGATTGATTTTAATATTTCATTCAGTTTTGGGGCAGAAAATGCATTTGTGAATGGATATACAAGCGGTTATTCTTCACCGGAACAGATTGCGGCAGTGAAATATAACCAGAATCAACCAGATTCCTCCAGATGGAAAAAAATCGATAAGAGATCAGATATTTACAGCCTTGGAGCCACGATATACCATATGATGACCGGGGAAAAACCGATAACTAATGAAAAAGGATATGTAGAGGATATCAGGGACAAAAAACCGGAAATGAATGAGGTTTTTGCATCTGTAATCATGAAGTGTCTGGAACCTAATCCCGCAAAGCGATATCAGAAGACAGAGGATATACTTGAAGATCTGCAGGATATGGAAAAGAAAAGTAAAGAATATTGTAATCTTCTGCGAAAACAAAAAATGACGGTGGGTATTCTGACAGGTGTAATGCTTTGTTCGACTGTTCTTGCAGCAGCTGGATATCTTCGTATGGACAGAGAAAAAATGTTATCTTATAAGACTGCTATTGCACAGGAAGAGGAATGTGTTGATAAAGGAGAATACGATCAGCTGGATAAATATTATAAGAAAGCTGTAAAGCTCTGTCCCAATAAAATGGATGCTTATCTTCAAAAGGCAGCAGGTCTGAACAGGCAAAAGCAATATCAGGAATGTATTGAATTTATTAACAATAAGATTCTTACAAATCAAAAAGTCCTGAATGATGGTTCTCAGGACAGCGTTTATTATCTTTTAGGGGATTGCTATTCGCAGCTGGAAAATTATGAGAAAGCAGCGGAATATTATCATTCGGCAATTGAAGAAAATCCGGAGAATGGAAACTATTACAGAGATTGTGCAATTATGGAAGCGTATTGTGGGAATGTAGATAAAGCACAGGAATTGCTGACGACAGCGAAGACAAAAGGAATTGACAATATAGCAGTTAATTATGTAGAAGGAGAAATCGAATACAGCAGCGGCGATTATGTGACAGCTCAAAATACATTTCAGGAATGCATAGATAACAGTCAGGATTCTTATATTCAGATGCGCTCATATATTATGGAAGCAAAATGCATAGATAAACAGGATAATAGTACAAACGGAAAAATGAAAAAAATGGAATTGTTGAAAAAAGCACAGCAACAATTGCCAAAAGAAAATAATATAGGAGTTTTGGAAGAACTTGCTCAGACATACAGTGACCTGGGAAATGATACGGGCGAAACTACTTATTATCAAAATGCAATTTCTGTATTTAAACAGATTCAGTCACAGGGAATGGGAGATTATAACACCAGTTATAACATATCGGTTCTTTACCAGAATATAGGTGATTATGATGATGCAGAAAAAGAATTGACACAGATTTTGGACAGCTATGGTGAAGATTATAAGACCTATAAAAGTCTTGCGTTCCTGGAAGTAGTCAGACAAAGTGAAATCGCAAATGAGAAACGGGATTACAGTAAATTTAAAGAATATTATGAAAAAGCAGATGAACTTTATCAGAAGCAGCTGTCTTCTAATGCCAATGACATGGAGATGGACAGACTGAAAGAATTATACAGTCAGGCTGTAAGCAGTGGCTGGATATCCTGACAGAAGTTTTATCTGGTTAGAGACAAGGAGATATTGTAAATGGTTACATTAGGGACAGTAATGTTTATTGTGGGAATTGTAGGAGTTGTTTTATGTGGTGTAAGTCTTTGCTTTCTTCCGAAGTTATTTAGGAGACAAAGAGAAAGGTTGTTGGATGAATTAAAGTCAAACAAATAATCATACATGTTTTGGGCTGTGTATGATATAAAAAATTAATTCAAGTATTTATGGGAGAATACCTTATGAAAAGGAAAATATTAAAGTTAACAATTATTATGGCAGCTACAGTTGGCATAATTATGAGTGGAGCGGACGGGAACAGAGATATTTACGCAATGGAGGATGCCACTGAGAAATATGATGCAAGTACAGATCCATATTTTGAAAATGATATGGAGTTATATTATCAATATGTGCAAAGCCATGAGCTGAGGGATTTTCTGGATGGAACAGAGGGAATCTTCGGTGATATAACAAGTTATGATAATATATATGCCAGAAAAATTAAAGTGGCTGATTTCGATGGCGATAATCGTGCAGAAGTATGGATCGCAGGTCCAGAGGCAGTTGCTAATTATATCGCCGGAATTCTGGATATTTCAGATGGGGAGGTGAAATGTGTTTTTAACGGATGGGGAACTGAAGCTGGAAGATATAAAGACCCTGTAACGGGAAAAACGGGAATCGTAATTCGTGAGGGAAATGCAGATGGTGATAATTGTCATTTAAGAGACAGTCTTTATGATGAAGACTGGAACGGGATTATTTTGTATGAAGCAAAGGGCGCTGAAGAAGAAAACGGAGTTATCTATACAGTTTATACAAATAATGAAGAACGACAGCTGACAATGAATGAGTATTATGAAGAAACATATAATTTATATGATAATTGTACTATGACAGAAGCGGTAGCGGAGATGTCGGGTGACCCAGAAACAACTCAGATAGATAAGCAGGGAATATTAGATTTTTTGCAGTCGTTGAGCTTAACGAAAGATTCAGGAACTGAAGCGGAAACTCAGAATGGTACAGTTACCGGTTATCCTGAGTATGATGAAATAATACGTCAATATTATCAGGGAATGATTTCGAAGTGGTCTATGAATGAGTTTAGTGAAAAAAATTTGTGTTATCTGGCAGGTTTGGAAATGAGCGGCGCAGACAATTTAGGATACTGTCTTATGGATATTAACGGAGACGGTATAGATGAATTGGTAATAGGAAATGCGGGTGATAATCCATATACCGGAATGTTTTTTGATATGTATACAATCGTTGAGGGACAAAGGGTATTAGTTGCGTCGAGCGGAGAACGTGACAGATATTATGTATGTGAAGATTATACGATTGCAAATGAAGGGTCTGGAGGTGCATCTAATTCTGTTTGGAATTATTATGAGTTTGTTTCTGGTCAGTTAGAATTAAAAGAAGGAGTGTTTTTTGATGCTTATACTCATCCGGAAAATCCCTGGTTTTATACCACAGCGAGTACGGTAGAAGATTATTCCACTCCGGTTTCAGAAGAAGAGGCACGAACCTTTATTGATAAATATACATATATGAATATTCCATATATATTGCTGAAAGAAATCAATTTTGGAAACTATGGACAAACTGAAACAACATCTTCCGTACAGAATGCAGAACAAAAAGAGCAGACATCTTCCACACAACAGGAAAAGACTAAAATAGAAGAAACAGAACAACAGGCAGCTGCTATTGAGGCAGAAATAAGTGAAAATACAGGTATATCTGATGAAGAATATACACAGAAACTAAACCAGTTGTATGAACTTTGGGACAAGGTTCTAAATGATGTGTGGGCGGACTTAAAGAATACGCTTCCATCAGAAGAAATGGATGTTCTTACGCAAGAAGAAATAGAATGGATTAACAGTAAGGAGAATACTATAAATTCTATCAGAAATGTGTCTGAGACAGATGCTCTTATTAAGGCAGCAGAACTCACAAAGGAAAGAGTATATGTATTGCTTGACAGATTGGAATAAATTCTGTGCATCGCGAAGCGGGTTACTGGGCACGGAGTGAACAGCAACAAATTATTATACATTCAGAGGAAATGAAAGAAGTAATTTGCGTAAAAGAGCACTATACATTATACTGTTATTTATATAAGCCGTGTTTTGGGCTTTATAAAATTGAAAATACTCTGAACAGGAGAAACTTATACATATGTCTAAATTCAGCAACTACCTAAAAAGTTTGATCAATAACAGCGGAGAATCCGTATCTGCAATAGCGAGGAATATTAATGTTGAAAGAACGTTGATACACAAGGCTATGACCGGGGACAGGACGTTGCCGTATCCGGCAGTCAGGGCTCTTGCCGCTTACCTTAATATGCCTATAGATGAACGACAGGAGTTCTTTCGGTTATATGATATTCACCTTCAGGGAGAGGAGGCTTATGAAAACCGGCAGGCGGTCTGTGAGTTATTAAATACATTATCATCCCTTAGTTTAATAATGCCTCCGCCGCCGGAGGTCAGTTCTATTTCAATGACCGGACAGCTTATTCGAGGTGAACATGCAGTACATAGCGCAATACGATCGGTATTGATTTATGAAACGTCTCATATAACGGATCCTGAGTTTTTATTATTTATTCCGGACAAGTTAAATATTACGATGGAACTTATGGAGCTGTGGCTGAATGAGAGACATTTTCAGGTTACGGAGCTTCTTTCGTTGCGTTCTATGCGTAATGTTACTAACAGGCAGAACCTGGAGAAATTAAGTTCTGTGATTCCATTGTGTATGGCTTCGCGTGGAAATTATAAGCCTTATTATTTTACAGAAGCAGTTGGCGCGCTTGGGGTATCACCTATGTGCCATTATATTATTACACCTGATTATCTGATACAGATTTCTGAGGACCTGACCACTGCTCAGATTCGAAATGATCCGGAACTTATAACATATTACAGTAACTGGTTCAAAACTTTAATTCAGAATTTTGATCCATTGGCACGATGCAGTTCCAATATCATGGAAGTGCTGATGGAATATATAAGGGGTACATCTCCGGATGCTTTACAGGTGATTATGTCACAGCCATGTCCGGGACGGTACATTACAAAAAATGTAATACAGAAATACCTGAATAGTGATGATATGCCTTATGACCAGATGTATCAGCTTGTGGAAAATCATTTTTCAGTTTTGCGTCAGATCGAAAAGAATTATGTGACTATCTTTACGGAAAAAGGACTGGAAGATTTGATCCGGAGCTGTGTACTTCAGGATCTGCCGCCGCAATACGTTCCTCCATTGGATTCTGCTGATATTAAGAGCATGCTTCAGTCATTGTATGAGGAAATTGATAAAGGTACAGTTGAAGGATTGATCGTTCGCCCGACATATCTTAAAATACCGGATTATCTTAGCTTTTATATGGCTCCGGAAACAGGAATTCACATATATACTACGAATGCATTTATTTATGGTGCATATTGCTGTGATATTCATATTGCGGAAACTTCAATATGTAAAATGTTTGCAGATTTTGTTCAGGGATTGCCAGGCAGCCCTATGGTTTACTCAAAAGAAGAAACATTGGGATTACTCAGACAATATATCGATGTGAACTTCCTAAATAATTGTCCCCTAAACCCGTTTTAACAAAATGTGGAATCAAAAAAAACTTGTAAATCCGGGGCTTGTGAGCATTTGTGCTTGCAAAGTACCGGATTTTATGATAGAGTAATTATAGGGTATTTATACCCTATAATTACAAGAGATTTTTGGGGGATGGAGTGCCAAATGTTCCTGAAATTTAAAGTGGATATCCCGGTTGTTCCTGGAAAACTTGTGCGAAAAAAACGTGGAGGACACACATACATAGAGTATGAATATGACCGTATTTATGATCCGGTTAAGCAATACACTTATCCAAAACGTGCTTCTATTGGCAGGGTGGATCCGGATGATCCGAGTAAAATGACGCCAAACGAAAATTTCCTGAAGTATTTTCCGGATGCAGAAATGCCGGAAGAAATCAGCCGTTCTGACAGAAGCCCCTATCTGAATATTGGTCCTTATGTTGTACTGCACAAAGTGATCCGGGACTGCAGGCTGAGGGAGACATTAGGCGAATACATGGATGATAAAGATGCGGGATTTCTTCTGGATCTGGCCTGCTACAGTATTGTTACGGAAAACAATGCCGGACAGTATTATCCCGACTACGCATACAACCATCCTCTTTTCACACCGGATATGAAAATCTATACGGATTCCAGGGTTTCCGATTTTCTCCGGAAAATGAAACCGGAACAATCGGTGGGTTTTCTGAACAGCTGGAATCAATCCAGAAATAAAAGGCAGAGGATCTATATTTCCTATGATTCAACAAATAAGAACTGTCAGGCCGGGGATATTGATCTTGTAGAGTATGGTAAAGCGAAAGTTGATGAAGGACTCCCGGTTTTTAATTACTCGGTTGCCTGTGATGCATCAAACCGCGAACCGCTTTTTTATGAAGTGTATCCGGGAAGTATCAATGATGTTTCCCAGTTAACCTGTATGATCGACAAAGCACACGGATACGGATACCGCAGTCTCGGGTTCATTCTGGACAGAGGATATTTCAGCAGAAAAAATCTGTCGTATATGGAACAGAATGGATACAGCTTTCTGATCATGGTCAAAGGAATGAAGGAATTCATCAGTGACATCATACTGGAAAACCATGGGAAATTTGAAAACAGCAGGGCAAAGTATAATGACAGATATGATGTATACGGAACCACTGTCACCCGGTATCTGTATGAAGGAGACCAGAAAAAGAGACATATTCATATCTACTACAGCGATGGCAGAGCTTATGGAGAAAAGCAGGAGATCAAGCAGAAAATACGTCGTTTAAAAGAGTATCTGGATAAATGTGTCGGAAAAGAATGTACCGCTTTTGGACCGGAGATCAGGAAATATTTCTATCTGCATTTTGAAAAAGATGGAAAAACGCTGAAACTGGCTGAAGAGAACACGAAGGAGGTAGAAAAAGACCTGTCCCTTGCCGGATATTTTGCCATCGTATCATCGGATAACATGACAGCAAAAGAAGCGATCGATATCTATAAAAGCAGGGATGCATCAGAAAAACTGTTTCGGAGTGACAAGTCATATCTTGGAAATAAAAGTATGCGAGTCTGTTCGGAAGAAGCACTTTCTTCCAAGATATT
>ENA-OQKY01000172-OQKY01000172.1-human-gut-metagenome-genome-assembly--contig:-NODE-172-length-82877-cov-8.172495_pt1 | contig 82877 bp, 71 predicted proteins | sample MGYA00242652_ERZ504805 | MGnify/ENA primary metagenome ERZ504805 (study PRJEB26092, sample SAMD00036400) | human gut metagenome | host: Homo sapiens | study: EMG produced TPA metagenomics assembly of... | reverse complement strand
ACGCCGCATGTTGTTAGCAGGATAAATGGGAAGTGTCTGTATCCAGACAATGAAAATATCCCATAACTGGGGAAAAATGAATCGCGGGGCACGCGAGGATAGCTTGTAGATACTTGGCTCAGTAGAGTCATTGAGCAAGAAGCCCCCACTTCAAAATCTGTGATTTAAGTGGTGGGAGCATGTCACTAATTCATTGCACTAAAAAGGAGATTTATACACAGATGAAGCAGAGAAAGCCTGGATGCTATATAGCTGCGGTGCTGCTGGCAGGATTAATGCTTGGGGGATGCGGTAATCCGAATGCTGAAGCGAATACGACAGATTCGGTGTCGGCGAGTGATTCAGAGATGGTGTCTGAATCACAGGAGACTGCGTCGGCAGAAACAGAGACAGAAAATGAGTTTGAGACAGAAACTGAAATAGAAACGGATCCGATTGTGATTGTGCTGGATCCTGGGCATGATTCGGAGTATTGCACGAGAAATCATCCGGATCTGGGTGTGAATGAGCAGGATCTGAATTTGACGATTGCGTTGGCCTGCAGAGACAGACTGCGGCAGTATCAAGGCGTGGATGTCTATATGACGAGGGAGGATGGCAGTTGTCCGGATGCCGAACATCAGGGAGAGTACTGCATTGAGAAAAGGACAGGATATGCCACGGATTTGGGGGCAGATCTTTTTGTAAGCCTGCACAATAACGGGACAACCGGTGTATATGGGGCAGAAGCCAATGGGACAGAGATCTATGTGTCGAATTACAGTGCCTATACGGAAGAGGGCAAAAAGCTGGGACAGATGGTGCTGGATAATTTATCACAGCTTGATCTGAATCCGAGAGGCGTTTTTGTCCGGATAAAAGAGGAAAAAGGACATTATGATGACGGCAGTGTACAGGACTGGTATTATCTCATCAGTTACAGTGTGGAGGGAGGACATCCTGGGATGATCATTGAGCATGCTTATATGGACAATCCACACGACAATGCTATTTTGAAAGACGAGGCGCAGTTGAAGGCAATGGGAACGGCTGATGCAGATGCCATTGCTTCCTATTATAATTTGCAGATAAAGACAAAAACTGAGAATTAATGGAGAGATTCAGAACAAAATTTCCAAAATAATAACGAAAACCTTAAGATTTTGCAGATTGCGCGGGGGAGGAACAGTTCAAATTGACTTTAAAGGGTGAATGGTTTATAATTTGTAATATATATGTAACAAGTTGAGAATGGAGGGGAATGAATGAACAATACAGAAGATAGAAACGATGAAACCATCAATTTGGATTTAGATGAGCATACATCTGCGGAAGATGCTGATATGGATGTGAATACAGAGGCGAATGCGAATGCAGATGATGATTTTGATTATCTGAAGGAAATAGAAGAGATTGAAGCTCAGGAGAAGGAGCTGGAAGAACAGCGTCAGAAGAAGAAAGAAGAATTAGAAAGACGTCGTGAAGAGCGTGAGAAGGACGAGAAGAAGAGTGCCGCACAGCGCAAACGTGAAATGAAGGAACGTAAGAAAGAGGCAGAATGGCTGGGAGAGCCTTTTGAAGATGCCGTTGAAATCGTTCCGACTGCAAAGAAGAAAAAGAGCAAAAAGGGTCTTGTTGCAATTGTTGTTATTTTGCTGATCGCATTGGCAGGCGGTGCTGTTTTTGCTTACAAGATGCAGGCAGATAAGAAGGAACTGGCTGATTTTTCACAGAAAGTGGCTGCATTCCAGTCTGAGAAACTGGACGGCAAGGATTTTGGTTCCCATCAGTCCTATTTTACAGATTTTATGAAAGAGTGCCAGGATGCGATTGATGCCGGAGATCTCAAGAAGATGGAAGAACTGGACAAGAAATGGAGTGAAGTAGAGAATACTTACACAACCGTTTCCAACGGCAAGACGTCACTGGATGCTTTTGCTTCCGGTATTGATCAGGCACTTTCAACGTATTCCATCACAGATGATTATAAGGCCACATATGAGACATTGAAGAAAGATGTCGAAGCTGCTCAGAAGGACTGTGATTATGAGAAGGTCAGCGATTTCCAGAAACAGCTGGATGCCTTAGCTACGAATCTGAAGGCGGACAATCTGAAAGTGATCCAGAATATGAAGAATGACATTTCCAGTGTCAGCCTCGACAAGGATTATGTCAGTGCGGATGACCAGAAGAAACTGGATGCCTACAGTACTGAAGTGGAGAAGTACATCCAAGAAGAGAATTACGCACAGGCAGTGACAACACTGAATTCATGGAAGACAGATGTTACAGCCTTGAAGAAGACTATCGATGACAAGAAGGCGGCAGAGCAGGCGAAGGCAGAGTCAGAGGCAGAGGCGAAGCGTGCAGCGGAATCTAAGGCTGCAGAGTCCAAGGCGGCTGAATCAAAAGCGGCTGAGTCCAAGAAGAATCAGACAACTGAGACGAAGAAGGACAGCAGTAATAACAACAGCAGCAGTTCTAACAGCAGCGCATCGTCAGATTATGTTTTGCCGGGCAGCAGCAGTCAGTACCTGTCAGCTTCCGATGTGAAGAATCTTTCCAGCTATCAGCTGATGATTGCACGTAATGAGATTTATGCCCGTCATGGACGTAAGTTCAACGACAGTGAACTTCAGGCTTATTTCAACGGCAAGTCCTGGTATAAGGGCACTGTGAATCCGGAAGATTTCTCTACATCTGTATTTAATGATTACGAAATTAAGAATATTCAGTTAATTCAGTCTTATGAATAACACACAGGAGACTGTCGTACGAAGGAAGAAAAGTGCGGCAGTCTCTTTTTTATGTAAAAAATTAATTTACAAAATTAATTTACAGAACAGAAACTTGTTGACAGAACTTGAAAATTATGTTAGTATATATTACTGCATTATTATGGTATATTAGGCGCATTAGCCTGATAAGCAGATAGAACTTGTTGATTTATCATTCAGGGAGTGAAAAACGTCAATGAATAAAAGCAGAATTAAACCGGTTAAATCAGGTAGAAACATCCGTATGAGCTATTCCCGTCAGAAGGAAGTTCTTGAGATGCCGAATCTCATTGAAGTTCAGAAAAATTCCTACGATTGGTTCCTGAAGAAGGGCCTGAAGGAAGTTTTTGAAGACATTTCTCCAATCACAGACTACAGTGGTCATCTTAGTCTTGAGTTCACAGATTTCAGTTTATGTGAAGAGGAAGCAAAGTATTCCATCGAGGAATGTAAAGAGCGTGATGCAACATATGCGGCACCTTTAAAGGTGAAAGTTCGTTTAATTAATAAAGAAACAGATAGTTTCAGCGAGCATGAGATCTTCATGGGAGATCTGCCGCTGATGACAGCAACAGGTACATTCGTTATCAATGGTGCTGAGCGAGTTATCGTCAGCCAGCTGGTACGTTCCCCTGGTATTTACTATGGTGTAGGTCATGATAAGCTTGGTAAGGAGCTTTACTCCGCAACTGTTATCCCGAACCGTGGTGCATGGCTGGAATATGAGACAGATTCCAACGATATTTACTATGTACGTGTGGACAGAACACGTAAGGTACCTGTTACAGTGCTGATCCGTGCACTGGGTGTTGGTACGAACCAGGAGATCATCGATCTCTTCGGTGAGGAACCAAAGATCATGGCAACACTGTCCAGCAACAAAGATGTATCAGACAGTTACCAGAGCGGTCTGCTTGAATTATACAAGAAGATCCGTCCGGGTGAACCTCTGGCTGTAGAAAGTGCTGAGAGTCTGATCAATGCGATGTTCTTCGATCCTAGAAGATATGATCTGGCTAAGGTTGGCCGTTATAAGTTCAACAAGAAGCTGGCATTGAAGAACCGTATCACAGGTTTTGCACTGGCTGAAGATGTTGTAGATGAGACAACAGGCGAGATTATTGCAGAAGCAGACACAATGGTAACAGAAGATCTGGCTCAGAAGATCCAGAATGCAGGTGTTGCTGCTGTGTATGTTCAGACAGAAGAACGTGTTGAGAAGGTCCTCTCCAACATGATGGTAGAGCTTACTAGTTTCGTGGATGTTGATCCAGAAACACTGGGCATTACTGAGAAGTATGTTTATTATCCGGTTCTTTGTCAGATCCTTGATGAGAACGAAGACATTGAAGATATTAAGGATGCAATTAAGAAGAACGCAGCAGATCTTGTTCCTATGCATATCACAAAGGAAGATATCTTTGCTTCTATCAACTACAACATGCATCTTGAATATGGTGTGGGCAATGCAGATGATATTGACCATTTGGGCAACCGTCGTATCAGAGCTGTCGGCGAGCTGCTTCAGAACCAGTACAGAATCGGCCTTTCCAGAATGGAACGTGTGGTACGTGAACGTATGACGACACAGGATCTGGAAGGTGTTTCTGCACAGTCTCTGATCAATATCAAGCCTGTAACTGCAGCAGTGAAGGAATTCTTCGGAAGCTCCCAGCTGTCACAGTTCATGGATCAGAATAACCCACTTTCCGAGTTAACACATAAGAGACGTCTTTCTGCCCTTGGTCCTGGCGGTCTTTCACGAGACAGAGCCGGTTTCGAAGTTCGAGACGTACATTATACACATTACGGCAGAATGTGTCCTGTCGAGACGCCTGAAGGTCCTAACATCGGTCTGATCAACTCCCTTGCAAGTTTCGCAAGAATCAATCAGTACGGGTTCATCGAGGCACCTTACAGAATCCTTGACAAGACAGATCCTAAGAATCCGCGTGTTACAGATGAGGTTGCTTATCTGACAGCCGATGAAGAAGATAAGTTCAGAGTTGCACAGGCCAATGAGCCAATCGATGAGAACGGTTACTTCGTGAACAAGACAGTTTCCGGTCGTTATCGTGAAGAGACAACATCTTTCCAGCGTTCACAGGTGGATCTGATGGATGTATCTCCTAGAATGGTATTCTCTGTTGCGACATCTATGATTCCTTTCCTGCAGAACGATGATGCGAACCGTGCCCTGATGGGTTCCAACATGCAGCGTCAGGCCGTTCCTTTGATGCTGACTGACTCACCGGTAGTCGGCACAGGTATGGAAGCCAAAGCAGCCGTAGACTCAGGTGTCTGCGTTGTTGCAAAACGCGGCGGTGTTGTAGAGCGCTCCGCATCTAATGAAGTCATTATCAAGGCTGATGACGGTACAAGAGACACTTACAAGCTGCTCAAGTTCTCCGGATCCAACCAGGGTGCATGCTACAACCAGCGTCCGATTGTATTCAGAGGCGACAGAGTAGAAAAAGGCGATGTTCTGGCCGATGGCCCTTCTACATCACAGGGTGAATTAGCCCTTGGTAAGAACCCACTGATCGGTTTCATGACATGGGAAGGCTACAACTTCGAGGATGCCGTTCTGTTAAGTGAACGCCTTGTACAGGAAGATGTTTATACATCTATCCATATTTCCGAATACGAAGCAGAAGCCAGAGATACAAAGCTCGGACCTGAAGAGATCACACGTGATGTACCGGGTGTCGGCGATGATGCGCTGAAGAACCTGGATGAAAGAGGTATCATCCGTGTTGGTGCTGAGGTTCGTGCCGGAGATATCCTTGTTGGTAAGGTTACACCAAAGGGTGAAACAGAGCTGACAGCAGAAGAAAGACTGCTCCGTGCCATCTTTGGTGAGAAAGCACGTGAAGTCAGAGATACATCCCTGAAGGTACCGCATGGTGAATATGGTATCATTCTGGATGCAAAGGTATTTACAAGAGAAAACGGTGATGAACTGTCACCTGGTGTTAATCAGTGTGTACGTGTTTATATTGCACAGAAGAGAAAGATTTCCGTTGGTGATAAGATGGCCGGCCGACATGGTAATAAGGGTGTCGTTTCCCGTATTCTGCCTGTTGAAGATATGCCATTCCTTCCAAACGGTCGTCCGCTTGATATCGTGCTGAACCCTCTGGGTGTGCCTTCCCGAATGAATATCGGACAGGTCCTGGAAATCCATCTTGGTCTTGCTGCAAGAGCACTTGGATTCAAGATTGAGACACCTGTATTCAATGGTGCCGATGAAAATGACATCATGGATACACTGGAACTGGCCAATGATTATGTCAATACATCCTGGGAAGAATTCTCCGCGAAGTGGAAAGATACCCTGGATGAAAAAGTATACAATTATCTTGATGAGAACAAGGCTTACAGAGAAGAGTGGAAGGGTGTTCCGATCAGCCGTACAGGTAAGGTTCAGTTAAGAGACGGCCGTACAGGTGAAGAATTCGACAGCCCGGTTACAATCGGTTTCATGCATTATCTGAAACTGCATCATCTGGTTGATGATAAGATCCATGCACGTTCCACAGGTCCTTATGCCCTTGTTACACAGCAGCCTCTTGGTGGTAAAGCTCAGTTCGGTGGACAGCGTTTCGGTGAGATGGAGGTTTGGGCACTGGAAGCATACGGTGCAGCATATACACTTCAGGAAATCCTGACATTCAAGTCCGATGATGTGACAGGTCGTGTGAAAGCATACGAAGCCATCATCAAGGGCGAGAATATTTCCGAGCCGGGTATTCCTGAATCCTTCAAGGTATTGCTCAAAGAGCTGCAGTCACTGGCACTGGATGTCAGAGTCCTTCGTGATGACCAGACAGAAGTTGAACTTGGTGAAACGGTTGATTACGGTGATGACGATTTCAACAGCATCATGCAGGGCGATGGCGGTTTCAGATTTGATACAGAAGAATCCCTTGGCGATTATGTCCACAAACAGCAGACTGTCAACAGTGATGGTGAGTTTGTAGATGTTGAAGATGAGGGCAGTGCCGATGACGATACAGAAGAGTTTTATGGAGAAGATTCTGACAACGAATAGAGAAGGGAGTGCCATTCATGCCAGAAACAGTTAGTAATGAAGCTTATCAGCCAATGACTTTCGACGCCATTAAGATTGGTCTGGCTTCCCCTGAGAAGATCAGACAGTGGTCCCATGGTGAAGTCAAGAAGCCTGAAACGATTAACTATAGAACATTAAAGCCTGAGAAGGATGGTCTGTACTGCGAAAAGATTTTCGGACCTAGCAAGGACTGGGAATGCCATTGCGGTAAGTACAAGAAGATCCGTTACAAAGGCGTAGTCTGCGATCGATGCGGCGTTGAAGTTACAAAATCCAGCGTTCGTCGTGAACGTATGGGCCACATTGAGCTTGCAGCTCCGGTTTCTCATATCTGGTATTTCAAGGGTATCCCTAGCCGTATGGGTCTGATCCTGGATATGACACCGAGAAACCTTGAGAAGGTTCTGTACTTTGCATCCTATGTTGTGCTGGATAAAGGCAGCACAACACTGGAGAACAAGCAGGTATTATCTGAGAAGGAATACCAGGAAGAGTGCAAGAACTTCGGTGAAGACAGTTTCCGTGTAGGTATGGGTGCAGAAGCGATTATGGAGCTTCTGCAGGCCATTGACCTTGAAACAGAGGCTGTTCAGCTCAAGAAAGACCTGAAGACATCTTCAGGCCAGAAACGTGCAAGAATCATCAAACGTCTGGAAGTTGTTGAAGCTTTCAGAAGCTCAGGCAACAAGCCTGAATGGATGATCATGACCGTTATTCCGGTTATTCCTCCGGATATCCGTCCAATGGTACAGTTAGACGGCGGACGTTTTGCAACATCCGATTTAAATGATCTGTACAGACGAATCATTAACAGAAATAACAGACTGAAACGTCTTCTTGAACTGGGCGCACCTGACATTATCGTCAGAAATGAAAAGCGTATGCTTCAGGAAGCGGTTGATGCCCTGATCGATAACGGTCGTCGTGGTCGTCCTGTTACAGGTCCTGGCAACAGAGCGCTGAAATCTCTTTCAGATATGTTAAAAGGTAAACAGGGCCGTTTCCGTCAGAATCTTCTTGGTAAACGTGTTGACTACTCAGGTCGTTCCGTTATCGTTGTTGGTCCTGAACTGAAACTGTATCAGTGCGGTCTGCCGAAGGAAATGGCTATCGAGCTGTTCAAGCCTTTCGTCATGAAAGAACTCGTATCCAGAGGCATTGCACACAACATTAAGTCTGCCAAGAAGATGGTAGAACGTCTTCAGACAGAAGTTTGGGATGTACTGGAAGATGTTATCAAAGAACATCCGGTTATGCTGAACCGTGCACCTACACTGCATCGTCTTGGTATCCAGGCCTTCGAACCTGTACTGGTAGAAGGTAAAGCAATCAAGCTGCATCCACTGGCTTGTACAGCTTTCAACGCCGATTTCGATGGTGACCAGATGGCTGTCCATGTACCGCTGTTTGTAGAAGCTCAGGCAGAATGCCGTTTCATTCTGCTTTCTCCAAACAACTTGTTGAAACCTTCCGATGGTGCGCCTGTAGCCGTTCCTTCACAGGATATGGTCCTTGGTATCTACTATCTGACACTTGAGAAGCCGGGGGATAAAGGTGAAGGTATGTTCTTCAAGGATGTCAATGAAGCACTCCTTGCTTATGAGAACCACATTATTACACTTCAGGCTCCGATTAAGGTCAGAAGAACAGGTATCGTGGGTGGAGAAGAGGTAACAAGAGTTGTTTCCTCCACACTGGGCCGTTTCATCTTCAATGAAGGTATTCCTCAGGACCTTGGCTATGTAGACAGAGAGAACCGTGATAATGACCTTGTACCGGAGATCAACTTCCTGGTAGCGAAGAAACAGCTGAAACAGATCATTGACAAGTGTATTCATACACATGGTGCAACAAAGACAGCGGAAGTTCTGGACTACATCAAAGCAACAGGTTATAAATATTCAACAATCAGTGCTATCACTGTATCTATTTCAGATATGACAGTGCCTGAAGCTAAGAAAGAGCTTCTTGCAAGTGCTGAAGCAACAATTTCCAAGATTACAGCACAGTACCGTCGTGGTCTTGTTACAGACGAAGAACGTTACAAAGCTGTTATCGAGACATGGAAACAGACAGATGACCAGCTGACAAAGGCTCTGTTGGATGGCCTTGACAAATACAACAACATTTACATGATGGCCGATTCAGGTGCCCGTGGTTCCAACCAGCAGATCAAACAGCTGGCCGGCATGCGTGGTCTGATGGCTGATACATCAGGCCGTATCATCGAGTTGCCGATCAAATCCAACTTCCGTGAAGGTCTTGACGTACTGGAGTACTTCATTTCTGCCCATGGTGCCAGAAAGGGTATGTCCGATACAGCCCTCCGTACAGCCGATTCAGGTTACCTGACACGTCGTCTTGTTGATGTATCCCAGGATCTGATCATTCGTGAAATCGACTGTAGCGAAGATTCAGAGAACATTCCGGGTATGTGGATCGATGCATTCATGGATGGCCGTGAAGTTATCGAAAGTCTGGAAGAACGTATGACTGGTCGTTACGCTGCTGCTGATATCGTAGATCCTGCAACAGGTGAAGTCCTTGTAAAAGCAGATCACATGATCACACCAAAGCGTGCAGCTATGGTTGCAGAAGCAGGCGTGACAAAGGTGAAGATTCGTACAGCACTTTCCTGTCGTTCACATCTTGGTATCTGTGCGAAGTGTTACGGTGCCAACATGGCAACAGGTCAGGTTGTTCAGGTGGGTGAAGCTGTCGGTATTATCGCCGCTCAGTCCATTGGTGAACCTGGTACACAGCTGACAATGCGTACTTTCCATACCGGTGGTGTTGCCGGTGATGATATCACACAGGGTCTTCCTCGTGTCGAAGAACTTTTCGAGGCAAGAAAACCAAAGGGTCTTGCCATCATCGCAGAGTTCGGCGGTACAGTTTCTATCCGCGATACGAAGAAGAAACGTGAAATCGTTATTACAAACGACGAGACAGGTGATTCCAAAGCATACCTCATCCCTTACGGTTCCCGTATCAAGGTTCAGGAGGGACAGGTACTTGAAGCCGGTGATGAACTGACAGAAGGTAGCGTCAACCCACATGATATTCTGAGAATCAAAGGCGTGCGTGCGGTTCAGGATTACATGATCCAGGAAGTACAGCGTGTATACCGTCTGCAGGGTGTTGAAATCAACGATAAGCACGTTGAGGTTATCGTTCGTCAGATGCTGAAGAAGATTCGTATCGAGAATAGCGGAGATACAGAATTCCTGCCTGGTACACTGGTTGACGTCCTTGACTTCGAGGAAATCAACGAGAACCTCAAGGAACTGGGTGAGAGACCGGCTGAAGGTGTCCAGGTTATGCTTGGTATCACAAAGGCTTCTCTGGCTACAAACTCCTTCCTGTCAGCTGCTTCCTTCCAGGAGACAACAAAAGTCCTGACAGAAGCTGCTATTAAGGGTAAGGTTGACCCACTGATCGGTCTGAAAGAAAATGTTCTTCTCGGCAAGCTGATTCCTGCCGGTACAGGTATGAAGCGTTATCGTACAATCAAACTGGATTCAGAAATCGACGAGAATGAAGAACTGACACTGGCCGATGATGACGATGCATATCTTGATCTCAGCGACGGCATCTCAGGTGAAGAAGCAGATGAAGATATGGCTGAAACAGAAGAAACAGCTGTTGAAACTGTACCTGAAGAAGCAGAAGATGATGCATTCGACGGTGAATCTGAAGACGATACAACAGATGAAAACTAATCGTTATGAAGGTTTTGAACTTTCATTAACATAATACAAGTCTAAGAAGCAGTATGGTTGCTGATCACATCGTATCAAAGGCCATACTGCTTTTTTACTATCTGCTTTCATAAAACAGGCCTTTGCGGGATGACGACAGGCCTGAATCATGGATACGGAGGCGTAAAGGTGAATAAAAAACTGAATGTGAAAGGTTTTTGTACGGATCTGGCCTATGATCTGGTTGGTTCCGTATTGTATGCAGCCGGTATTGTCTGCTTTGTTAATCCGGCGAATATGGCTCCGGGCGGGATGTCCGGTGTGGCCATTTTGTTAAATTATCTTTGGGGACTGCCAATCGGTACCATGACCATTGTGCTGAACATCCCTCTGCTGATTTTGTCCTATATTTTCCTTGGCAAATCTCTGACATGGAAAACAGTGAAATCACTGGTGATCAGCAGTTTAATGGTGGATTTGATCATGGCCAGATATGCACCGATTTATGCAGGTGACCGAATGATTGGCGGCGTTTTCGGCGGTGTGCTGATGGGCGCCGGTCTGGCGATTATTTTTCTGCGGGGTTCCACAACCGGCGGTACGGATATTATTTCTTTCCTTGTGAAGAAGTGGTATCCACATGTACCGATCGGCCGAATGATTATGGTGGTGGACTGCATTATCATTGGTGTATCTGTCCTTGTATTCGGCAATCTGGAATCTGCCCTGTATGGTCTGATTTCCCTGTATTGCTGTTCTATGGTCATTGACAGTATTATTTATGGTCTGGACAAAGGCAGTATGGTGATGGTAGTTTCAGAGAAGAATGATGAAATCGCGGCACAGATCATGGATGAACTGGAACGCGGCGTCACCTTGCTGAAAGGACAGGGAGCCTATACCGGTACGGACAGGGATGTGCTGATGTGTGCAGTACGCAAGCAGCAGTTTGCCAGAGTCCGGGCGATCATTTACGAAAAAGACCCGAATGCTTTTGTGATTGTCAGTGAAACCAGTGAAGTTTTGGGCGAGGGATTCAAACAAGTGTCCGGCTCATAAAGACAAATGTTTATTTGTCTTTAACACGATGACAAAGTGAAGAGATATGACTGGAAACTGTTGACAAATGAAAGTCATAAGAATAAAATTGAACGTAAAGCATGAGAGAAGGAGGATTTAAAATGAAAAAGTTAGTTAGTTTCATGTTAGTTGCTGCTATGGTAGCGGCAACATTAACTGGCTGCGGCAGTTCAGATAATGCAAAGTCAACTGAGGCAGCTGGCGAATCAAGTGCCGCTGCAGGTACAACATTTAAGATTGGTGGTATCGGCCCTGTGACAGGCGGTGCTGCTCTGTACGGTCTGGCAGTACAGCGTGGTGCACAGATCGCTGTTGACGAGATCAACGCAGCTGGCGGTATCAACGGTACACAGATTGAGTTCAATTTCCAGGATGATGAAGCAGATGCTGAGAAGTCGGTTAACGCTTACAACTCCCTGAAAGACTGGGGTATGCAGATGCTGATGGGTACAGTAACAAGTACACCATGTGTTTCTGTAGCTGCTAAGACAGCAGAAGACAATATGTTCCAGTTAACACCATCAGGTTCATCTGTAGAATGTGTACAGAACGATAACGCATTCCGTGTTTGCTTCTCTGACCCGGATCAGGGTAAGAAATCCGCACAGTATATCGGTGAACATAAACTGGCTACAAAGGTAGCAGTTATCTATGATAGCTCTGATACTTATTCAACAGGTATCTATGAATCTTTTAAGAGCGAAGCAGCTAATCAGGGTATCGAAGTTGTAGCAGAAGGTGCATTCAATGCCGATAACAAGACAGACTTTTCTGTTCCTCTTCAGCAGGCACAGGCAGCGGGTGCAGAACTTCTTTTCCTGCCAATCTACTACACAGAAGCTTCTCTGATCATTACACAGGCTAATAAGATGGGCTATGCACCACAGTTCTTTGGTTGTGACGGTCTTGACGGTCTGATCGGTGTTGAAAACTTCGACCAGTCTCTGGCAGAAGGCGTTATGCTTCTGACACCATTCGCAGCAGATGCTCAGGATGATCTGACACAGAAATTCGTTTCTGCATACAAGGACAAATACGGCGAAACACCTATCCAGTTCGCAGCAGATGCATATGATGCCATCTATGCAATCAAGCTTGCAGCTGAGAAGGAAAATGTGACGCCTGACATGAGTGCTTCTGATATCTGCGAAGCTATGAAGAAGGGCATGACAGAGGTCACTCTTGAAGGTCTGACAGGTACAATCACATGGACAGCATCCGGTGAACCTGATAAGGAACCTAAGGCTGTTAAGATTGAAAACGGTGCTTACACAGCCATGGAATAATTGGTGTGTCTGACAGGATTGTACAATCGACTTAGATTTTACTAAAAGATAAAGGGGACAGGATTTTCCTGAGCGGGAATTGAAGTGGATTCCTGAAGGAAGATCTGTCCTCTTTTTTATCAGGTACATGGAGAATTACAGGACAGGCCGGACGGGTCGGACTGGTGCTGAAGGGTGGCTGCAGGGCAGCGGATGACGGTTATAACTTCTGATTAAGGATGGTATCAGCAAATGATATAGCCGGCATATATACAGCAGAAGTCAAAAGGTTGAATTCAGATTTTTCATGTGCTATACTTTTTGATAAGTATCTAAAAAAATACAACAGAGAGGTGTTATTATGCAATTTATTTCTTATTTGATTAATGGCATCAGTCTGGGAAGTGTTTATGCGATTATTGCTCTGGGGTATACAATGGTATACGGCATTGCTAAGATGCTGAATTTTGCCCACGGTGATATCATCATGGTCGGCAGCTATGTGGTTTACATTGCTGTCAGCTCTCTTGGACTGAACCCGATTCTTTCGGTTGTCATTTCAGCAATTCTCTGCCTCGTTCTTGGTGTTGTCATTGAGAAGGTGGCTTATAAACCACTTCGTCATGCATCTAAATTGGCAGTACTGATCACGGCCATCGGTGTCAGCTATTTTCTTCAGAATGTAGCACTGCTGATATTTGGTGCCAACACAAAATCATTTACATCCGTTGTACCGGCGGTTTCTCTGAAACTGGGCGGTATTACAATTACAGCAGAGACAATTGTTACGATTGTGGCATGTATCGTTATCATGATTTGTCTGACTTTGTTTATCAATAAGACAAAAGCCGGACATGCCATGCAGGCGGTATCTGAGGACCAGGATGCGGCACAGCTCATGGGTATCAATGTCAATGCGACAATTTCCCTGACATTTGCTATTGGTTCAGCACTGGCTGCCGTTGCCGGTGTGCTCCTTTGTTCCGCATATCCGTCCTTGACACCTTATACAGGTGCCATGCCGGGTATCAAAGCCTTCGTTGCCGCTGTATTCGGCGGTATCGGCTCTATTCCGGGGGCCCTGATCGGCGGTATCCTTCTTGGTGTGATCGAGATCCTTTCCAAAGCCTATATTTCTTCACAGCTGTCAGATGCCATTGTATTCGGTGTCCTGATCGTTGTTCTGGTTGTGAAGCCGACAGGTATCCTTGGCAAGGTAATACAGGAGAAGGTGTAGGTGACAGTGATGAAGAAGAAATTGAACAAAACAACAAAGAGCAATCTGATTACATATGCAATGGTGGTCATTGTCTACATCATTGTACAGCTGCTTGTTTCAGGCGGAGCCGTTTCCAGTCTGATGAAAGGCCTGCTTGTGCCATTATGTGTTTATTCCATTCTGGCTATTTCACTGAACTTAACAGTCGGTATTCTCGGTGAGCTGAGCCTTGGTCATGCAGGTTTCATGTGTATAGGTGCTTTTACAAGTGCGACATTCTCAAAGCTTACCAATAGTGTGATCCAGCCTGCAGGGTTCAGATTTTTCCTGGCAATTCTTGTGGGTGCGGTATTTGCAGGTATCTTTGGTCTTTTGATCGGTATTCCTGTTCTGAGACTGAAAGGCGATTACCTGGCCATCGTTACACTGGCTTTTGGTGAAATCATCAAGAATATTGTCAATGTTATTTATCTTGGCCGTGACAGCCATGGTATTCACTTTTCTATCAAAGATGCTGCGTCCCTTGGAATGGATGCGGATGGTGAGATGGTCATCAAAGGTCCTCAGGGTATCACGGGTACACCGACGGATTCCACATTTACCATCGGTATCATCCTGCTTCTTGTGACATTATTCATTGTTTTGAATCTGGTTCATTCCAGATCCGGACGTGCGATTATGGCGATTCGTGATAACCGTATTGCAGCAGAATCTGTTGGTATTAATATCACAAAGTATAAGTTGATGGCATTTTCCATCTCAGCTGCACTGGCAGGCGTGGCAGGTGTGCTTTATGCCCATAACCTGTCTACACTGACAGCCCTGCCGAAGAACTTTGGCTACAACATGTCTATCATGATTCTTGTATTTGTTGTTCTCGGTGGTATCGGCAATATCCGTGGTTCCATTATTGCAGCGGTTCTGCTGACAATGCTGCCTGAACTTTTACGAGGTCTGAACGACTTCCGTATGCTGATTTACGCTATTGTACTGATTGCGACAATGATTATTACGAATAATGAGAAGATCATGAATACAATCCGTCGCTTCCTGCCGAAGAAGCAGGCACAGCCGGTAAAGGAGGAGACGAAATAATGGCAATGCTTGAAGTGAAGAACTTAGGAATATCCTTTGGCGGTCTGCGTGCGGTAGACGGTCTGGATATGACAATCGAAAAGGGTGAGCTGTACGGATTGATCGGACCGAATGGTGCCGGCAAGACCACCGCTTTCAATATGCTGACAGGTGTCTACAAACCGACAGACGGCGTGATCAAGCTGGATGGTGAAGACATCACAGGCAAGAGTACTATTGAGATCAATAAGGCAGGTATCGCCCGTACATTCCAGAATATACGTCTTTTCTCGGAATTATCTGTTCTGGACAATGTCAAAGTCGGCCTGCACAATCATTACAAATATTCTACAATCGCAGGTATCTTAAGACTGCCTGCTTACCGTAAGGCAGAGAAGGAAATGGATGCGAAAGCCATGGAGCTTCTGAAGGTGTTTAATCTTCAGGATGAATGGGATTACAAAGCATCCAATCTTCCATATGGTAAACAGCGTAAGCTGGAGATTGCCCGTGCCCTTGCAACGGAACCGAAGCTTCTGCTTCTGGATGAACCGGCAGCCGGCATGAACCCGAATGAAACAGGAGAACTGATGGATACCATCCAGTTCGTATGCAAGAACTTTGATATGACGGTTCTTCTGATTGAACATGATATGAAGCTTGTATCCGGTATATGCCAGAAGCTGACGGTATTGAACTTCGGTCAGGTACTGGCTCAGGGCAAGACAAGTGATGTTTTAAATGACCCGAAGGTTATCAAGGCCTATCTGGGAGAATAAGGAGAGTAGTATCATGTCAATGTTAAAAGTCACAGATTTACAGGTATATTATGGTGTGATTCAGGCGTTGAAGGGCATCTCCTTTGAAGTTAATGAAGGAGAAGTTATCGCGTTGATCGGTGCCAATGGTGCCGGCAAGACAACCATCCTGCATACCGTTACCGGTCTGATCAATCAGAAAGCCGGCAAGATAGAATTTGAAGGCAAGGATATTTCCCATACACCGGCCTATAAGATTGTAGCAGAGGGCATGGCTCATGTGCCGGAGGGCAGAAGGGTCTTTGCAGAACTCTCTGTTTATGATAATCTAATGATGGGAGCCTATACACGCAAAGATAAGAAAGAAATCGCAGAGACACTGGCAATGGTTTACAAGCGTTTCCCGCGTCTTGAGGAACGTAAGAAACAGATGGCCGGTACATTGAGCGGTGGTGAGCAGCAGATGCTGGCTATGGGCCGAGCGCTGATGTCCAAGCCGAAGATCATCCTGATGGATGAGCCTTCCATGGGTCTTTCTCCGATTTTCGTTAATGAGATTTTCGAAATCATCAAGGCTGTCAGTGCCAGCGGTACGACAGTTCTTCTGGTAGAACAGAATGCCAAGAAAGCACTGTCCATTGCTGACAGAGCTTACGTCCTTGAGACAGGCAAGATTATCCTTGAAGGCGATGCAAAGGTATTGATGAATGATGAGAGAGTCAAGAAAGCTTATTTAGGCGAATAGAGGCATCTCTGAAGGAGGGGTTTTATGGGCAGCAACAGAATCATTACAATTGCAAGACAGTACGGCAGCGGCGGTAAGACCGTTGGTCAGATGCTGGCCAAAGATCTGGGCATCGACTGTTACGACCGTGAGATTTTGCGTATGGCTTCTGATGACAGTGGTCTGAATCTGCAGATGTTCGGCAATCCGGATGAACGCCGCAGAAACACATTTCTGACCCGGGCCATCAAGAAAGTCTACAAAGGTGAAGTGATTCCGCCGGATAGTGATGATTTTGCATCATCTGACAATCTTTTCAACTATCAGGCAAAGATTCTGAAAGAACTTGCAGAACAGGAATCTTATGTTGTCATCGGGCGATGTGCGGATTTCATTCTGAGAGACAATCCGAATGTTGTCAGCGTCTTCATCCATGCACCATTTGATTATTGCGTAGAGCGTGGTCTTGAGAAACAGAGTATGACAAGGGCGCAGATGGAGAAATACATCCAGAAGACAGACAAGCAGAAGGGCGATTACTACATGTATCACACAGGCCAGCACTGGTCCGATGCACGTAACTACGACCTCTGTCTGGACAGCAGCAAGCTGGGCTTCGCGGGATGCGTAGAGGCGATCAAGGCTTATATGGCGGTTCGCTTTAAAGAAGATTAAAAGATAAACAGGCTGGATACTAGAAAAGCAACACTGTGAATTTGTTCATGGTGTTGCTTTTTTCTTATGATTCTGAAAAGAAAAATATACAATGTCTTGGTAAGGAGAGATGCAGCATTTTTGAAGGAGTTGGCAGCAGATTGGTATCCGGATGGCTTATTACATGATTATGTATGGAATAAAATTAAAGTGGAAGTAGATGATGACGAAGATGATGAATACTAAAAAGAGTTTATGTATACTATGGTTGCTACTGGCATATTACCTATGATATTATAATTAATAAGAATATTAATTTATTGATTGACGAGCGGAAAGAAGGCATAAAATGACAACAGAGCAGCAGTACATCGCATCATTAGACATAAAAGCATCCTACAATCTGGCCAAGCAGATGGAGGCCTACCGCACGAATCCTGTTCTCGGCTACCGACCGGCGGGCTCAAAGGCAGAGTTTGAGACCGGGGAGATGCTGAAGTCTTATATGGAAGATTTGGGACTATCCAATGTCCGCAAGGATGAGATTAAAGTGGACGGTTGGGAGTTTGAGAAGGCGGTTTTAGCCTATGCAGATGCAGCAGGCGAGAGACAGGAAGTTCAGCTGGGTGCTTATCAGACGGATTTTGTGACAAAAGGCGCAGAAACATTTCAGGTTGTTTACGTGGGTAAAGGCGGCGAGAAAGATTATGCCGATAAGGATGTGACAGGAAAAATTGTGCTGGCGGAGATCAACCAGAGAGATGAATGGTGGATTAATTTTCCGGTGTATCAGGCCCATGAGAAAGGGGCAAAAGCGCTGATCGCTGTTCAGATCGGCGGATATGGACAGGTAGACGAGAAGGCTTTGAATGCCCAGGATATCGCGGGCCCTCCGGAGGCAGCAGCTTTTTCTATGTCCTTTGAAGATTCTGAGAAATTGAAGGCATGCCTGGATGAAAAGGGCGAGATTACCGTCACTCTGGATGTCAGCAGCCGGGTCATGCGGGATGTTTCTACTTATAATATTCTCGGGGAGATTCCGGGCAGACGATCGGATCGAATGATTCTTCTGTCGGCTCATTACGATTCCTATTTCAGCGGTTTTCAGGATGACAACACGGCGGTGGCCATGATGCTTGGCATTGCCCGGGCTTTCATTAAAATGGGCTATCAGCCGGAGAATACATGGGTATTCTGCGCCATGGCTGCGGAAGAATGGGGTATTGCCGATTCCAAGTACGACTGGTCAACCGGCGCTTATGCGGAGGTGTTTAATGTCCATCCGGAATGGGCGGGCAAAGTAATCGGTGATTTCAATTTTGAATTGCCGGCACTTTCCAACGGCAATCTGGACGGTATTCGCTGTACATATGAATACAAAGAATTTTTTGAAGATACATTAAAGACACTTCCGGCACTTTCACCGGCCTATCCGGAAGGTGTTCTTGTATCGGCACCAATTGAAACCTGGTCGGATGATTTTTCCGTGGCTATCAGCGGCATTCCATCCATGGTCAATGAATTCAGTGCAGGTTCATTTATGACCACGCACTATCACTCGCAGTATGACAGTGATGCATATTATAATGAAGCGGCTTACCGATTCCATCATGAACTTTACGGTCTGCTTTTGATGCATCTGGACAGTCAGTCTGTGGCACCGCTGAATTTTGCGGAAGTTTTTGAGCAGGCATCTGCCAGCCTGGATGTGCTGATGTGCCAGAAATCCGGCAGCAGGGTTACTGCACTTTTGAACCTTCTGGGTCAGACAGAAGAGGTGGCAGAAGAAGTTTATGACCGTATTTATGATATCAATGAGGCTGGAGTGGATTCTGAACAATGCCGTGAGGCTGAGAACATTCTGCTGAAAGTATTCAAGATGGCTCAGGACAAATATGTTCGTCTCACATGGGAAGATGCGGTTGTGTTTCCGCAGGAGGCGGCTCAGAATAATCTGCGGTATCTGAAAAAAGCCATTCGCGCTTTGAAGCGTAAGACACCGGATGCCGAGGCAGCTTTTGAAGCTTTATATGAGATTGATAATAATGCCTATGCTTTCCAGTTTTCAAAACGGGTCTATGAGCGGTTTACAGATTATGTTCTTGACCAGAATTCAGACCGTCTTCAGTGGGGACGGGGACGTATTGTACATCATGAGAATCTCTATGATTTGGTGGCACAATTAATGGATAAATATCATCAGGGGGCGACAGATTTTTCAGATGAGATCGTGGAGCTTGAAAAGGTTGCAAAACGGCAGAAAGCCTACCTTAGAGATGATATCGAATACATGCTGCAGTCCACAGAGAAAATGTTGCTATTGCTTCAGGCAGCCAATGAACGGCTGAAAAATATACAGGAGAAAAATTAATTATTATGGAAAGTGAAAGACTATATCAGGTGCAGAAAGAGGACCTGCCGAAACTGGAGAATTTGCTGACGCAGTGTTTTAGAGAGGACCCGCTTTATCATAGCCTGATTCCAAACAAAGACGTCAGGGAAAGGCTGATGCCGGAGCTTTTTAAATGTGATCTGACGGAGTTCTATGAATGCTGTGATATTTATGCAGACAGCCCGGAATGCAACAGTCTGTTGGTGGTTTCCGATGAAATGGAACCCTATGAGCATTTATTTAAAGCGTATTTTACAGAAATTGCGGCAGCATTAAAGACGGATGGTTATCTTCTGAAAGAAGATGCTTCCATGCATACATTCTGGAATTTCATTCTGGGGAGAGATTACCTGAATTCTGCATGGACAGACCAGCTGCATCAGAAACATCGCCTTCATGTAATTTATCTGGCGGTGCGACCGAATATGCAGCATCATGGGTTAGCGGATGTGCTGATGAATGAGGTGATTCGATATGCCGACAAACATCGGATGATGGTGTCTTTGGAGACGCACAATCCGGTGAATGTGGAATTTTATCAGCGTTTTGATTTCAAGGTTTTCGGTATTGTACAGAAACACTTTGATCTGAAGCAGTACTGTCTGATCCGTGAAATCAGGAAAAAAGGGGAATAATTTGAAGGGAGCTTACATATGGAGAAGTATATGATTGCATTGGATCAGGGAACCACAAGTTCAAGGTGTATTTTATTTGATCATGGCGGACGGATTGCCGGAGTGGCACAGAAAGAATTTTCACAGATCTTTCCAAATCCAGGATGGGTGGAGCATGATCCGGAGGAAATCTGGCAGAGTATTCAGGATGTGATGGCAGAAGCCATGGGGAAGGCACATGTCACTGCGGAGAATATTGCCGGCATCGGTATTACCAATCAGCGTGAGACAACGGTTGTCTGGGATAAAAAGACGGGTAAACCGATTTACAATGCCATTGTCTGGCAGTGCAGAAGAACAGCACCTATCATTGAGGATTTGAAGGCAAAGGGCTATGAAGCCTTTATCAAGAAGACAACGGGGTTGATCCCGGATGCTTATTTTTCCGGGACAAAGATTAGATGGATTCTGGATCACGTGGAAGACGCCAGGGAGCGGGCCAAAAAGGGTGAACTGCTCGTTGGAACCATTGATACATGGCTGATCTGGAATCTGTCCGGCGGCAGGATCCATGTAACGGATTATACCAATGCCTCAAGAACCATGCTGTTTGATATTCACAGCCTTTGCTGGAATGAGCGTTTGCTGGAAGTTTTGGATATTCCGATGACTATGATGCCTGAAGTGAAACCGTCCAGCTGCATTTACGGGTATACAGATCCGGATGTAACCGGCGGCACCATCGCTATTTCAGGGGCAGCGGGGGATCAGCAGGCAGCTTTGTTTGGTCAATGTTGTTTTGAAGAAGGCATGGCCAAGAATACATATGGCACGGGATGTTTCCTGCTAATGAACACAGGGCATCATGCCGTTGAATCTGAGCAGGGGCTCCTGACGACCATTGCAGCAGGCACGGATGAAAATGTGGAATATGCTCTGGAGGGCAGTGTATTTGTGGCAGGAGCGGCTATTCAGTGGTTAAGAGATGGCCTGGAGCTTTTGAAAAAATCATCGGAGTCGGAAGCATTTGCTGAAAGCGTGGATGATACGGCCGGCGGTTATGTGGTGCCTGCTTTTACGGGATTAGGTGCCCCTTATTGGGATCAGTATGCCAGAGGTGCGGTTGTCGGTATCACAAGAGGCTTTACAAAGGCCCACTTTATCCGGGCAACCCTGGAATCACTGGCTTATCAGGTCTATGATATACTGAAAGCTATGGAGAAGGATGCAGGTATTCTGCTGACGGATCTCAGGGTAGACGGCGGTGCATGTGCCAACAATTTCCTGATGCAGTTTCAGGCAGATCTTCTGGACCGACATGTGCTTCGGCCGGAATGCATTGAGACAACGGCCCTTGGTGCGGCGTATCTTGCAGGGCTGGCTGTGGGCTACTGGAAGGATAAGGATGAGATCAAACAGAATTGGTCGCTGTCCAGGACATTTATTCCGGATATGCAGAATGAGAAGCGTGAGAAACTGCTTCAGGGCTGGCACAAAGCGGTTCGATGTGCTTTTGATTGGGAAGAACACTAAAAAAAGGGATATAAAGCAAACGTTTTGCTTTATATCCCTTTGATTTTTGCCGGGTGAGTGTTATGCTTACATCATGTTAATGGAGGTGTAATGAAATATGATAGTGGTATTTTTTGCGGTCAGCCTGCTGGCATCCATCGTGGGCTCCATCTGTGGTATCGGCGGTGGTGTGATCATCAAGCCGGTATTGGACGCCATGAATGTGATGAGCGTATCATGTATCAGTTTTCTGTCCGGCTGTACGGTTCTGACTATGTCGGTGGTATCGGTATACAAGAACATGCGTGCCGGCAAGAAACTGAATCTTCGGATTGCGACCTTATTGGCCGTTGGTGCAGCTGTTGGCGGTGTGGCCGGCAAGATGATGTTTGAGGCAGTGAAGGCATCCGTGGGCAATGAGAATTTCGTAGGCATGGTGCAGGCGATCGTGCTGATCGGCGTGACAGGTATAACGTTTGTGTATACAATTTTTAAGAAGAAAATACATACACTGACACTGAATAATGCTGTTGTGTGTGTGATTGTGGGACTAGTGCTCGGCATTATGTCAAGTTTCCTTGGTATTGGCGGTGGCCCTATCAACCTGATGGTTCTGGGATTTCTTTTTTCGATGTCCACCAAAGAGTCAGCACTGGCTTCCCTGTACATTATTGTCTTTTCACAGGTTACCAGTCTGGTTCAGACCGTCGTTACGGGAACGATTCCGCCGGTGCAGCTGTCTTATCTTGTATTGATGGTCATCGGTGGTCTTCTGGGCGGTACGATCGGCAGCAGGATCAACAAGAAGATCGAGGATGAGAAAGTTGACAAATTGTTTATGGCATTGATGTTTATCATCATCTGCATCAATATTTACAATACTTATAAATTCGCAGTTGCTCTTTAAAAAGCAAACGTTTGCGTCAAAGTTTTAGCAGACTAAAATGGTTTTTGGCCTTTTTAGTCTGCTTTTTTGTCACAAAAAGTCGGAAGGAATTTCCAATTTTGTGTTAAAATTGAATATATCAAAATTGTATCGTTGAAAATACACAAAAAAAATTTTGTAAAATGTGCAAAAAGTAGGATAACGTTTGGATAAAATAGGTCTTATTTTAAACAAAAACTGTGTTAGGATAAGTATATCAAAAGAAACAAAGCATTGACAAAAAATGTAAAACATTTGTGCACATTATATAATTGTGTACAAAATGATAGGAGTGCAGATAAATGGCAGATAATCTTTTAGTTGTACATGGAGGCGGACCGACCGCAGTAATCAATGCATCTTTGTATGGCGTTATCCGTGAAGCTAAAAAGAATCCATCAATTGGAAAGGTTCTGGGAGCAATTGGCGGAACAGGCGCAATCTTTACAGAACAGTTTCTTGATCTGACAGCATTTTCAGATGAGAAGCTGAAACTTCTGCTTCACACACCGGCTTCGGCCATCGGATCATCCAGATATCCGCTGTATGAAGAAGATTATGCGAAGATGCCTGAGATTTTCAAGAAACACCATATCGGTTATGTTCTTTTAAATGGCGGGAATGGTACGATGGATGCATGTGAACATATTTATGAAGTTTGTCGGGATCACGGCATTGGTGTTGCAGGTATTCCGAAAACAGTGGATAATGATATTGCAATGACAGATCATGTACCGGGCTATGGCAGTGCCGCCAGATATCTGGCAGCAACGACACAGGAAGTCGGAGAGGATGTTAAGTCACTTCCAATCCATGTCAGTGTCATTGAGGCCATGGGAAGAAATGCCGGATGGATCACCGCAGCATCAGCCCTTGCAAGACGTAAGAAAGGTGATGCACCGCATCTGATCTATGTACCGGAAAGACCATTCCATGAAGATGAATTTCTGGAAGATGTAGAAAGACTTTACAAGGAAAAAGGCGGCGTTGTTGTTGTTGCCAGTGAAGGTTTGACGAACGTCAATGGTGAATCCATTGTTCCTCCGATTTTCAAGAGTGACAGAGCTGTATATTATGGCGATGTCAGTGCTTATCTGGCTGAGTTGGTCATTAAGAAACTGGGTATCAAAGCCAGAAGTGAGAAACCGGGTATTTGCGGAAGAGCATCTATTGCCCTCCAGTCACCGGTGGACAGAGCAGAAGCAATTCTGGTAGGTGAGCTGGCTGTCAAAGCTGTGACTAGCGGCAATGGTGGACATATGATCGGCTTTAAACGTCAGCCTGGGGATATTTATCAGGTTGAACCGGTACTTGTACCGCTGAAGGATGTCATGCTTTATGAGAGAAAGCTTCCTGAAGCTTATATCAACGAGAGAGGCAATGACATCACGGATGAATTTGTGAAATGGTGCGAACCGCTGATCGGTGGCCCGCTTCCTGAATTCCTGAATTTCAGAGATTATATCTAAAAGTTTCTTATCCATATACTGGGAAAAGAATAGATGATATAATGAGCGTTAGAGAGCGAGAGCAGGCGCTGCCTGTTCATCGCGAACGGCGAATGGCGATCATGATAGCTGCGAATGCAGCGTTAAGCACCAAAGGTGCAAATCATGATATAATATAGGGAGGAAATTGTAACAATGAAACATATTTATCTGAATCTGAAGAGATTTGATATTCCAACAGAGACAGGCGGCGTCAACCGTATCGCTTCGCCGGCGGAATGGGGACCATATATTGTCTCCCACACACAGGATCAGCTGGCGGCCTACAATCCAAAGGATGTAGAGTTTGCCATGTTTTTCCCGGAAGCCCATCTGATTGGTGCTGTTTCAGCAAGAAAAGCAGACAGTGCATTGAAGATCGGACCACAGAGTGTTCTGGGACAGGATACAGCCGTTGGCGGCAACTTCGGTGCCTTTACTTCAAATCGTACAGGCAATGCCATGAAAGCCATCGGGTGTGATGCTGTACTGATCGGTCACTGTGAAGAACGCCGTGATAAGCTGAGTATCATTGCTGAAGGCAAGGGTACAGATGCAGCAGCTGTCAACCGGATCCTGAACAAAGAGATTAAGGCAGCTATTGCAGCTGGTTTGGATGTACTTTACTGTATCGGGGAGAATGCCGATGAACAACCAAGATGGCAGGAAGTTCTGAAGGAACAGTTGACAGTAGGTCTTGAAGACGTAGACAAGAGTAAAGTCACCATTGCCTATGAGCCTGTATGGGCCATTGGACCTGGCAAGATTCCGCCGGATGCAGATTATATCCGGAAGATTGCTTCTTATGTCAAGGAAGTGACAGATGGCATGGATGTTGTCTATGGCGGCGGCTTAAAGACAGACAATGCGAAGATGCTTGCATCCGTCAAAGAGATTGACGGCGGTTTGATCGCGTTAACAAGATTTTCAGGAGAGATTGGTTTTTATCCGGATGAATATCTGGAGATCATTAAGACTTATCTCGGATATTAATTCACAGTACATATTGTTTACAGACAGAATTTAAAATGGAGGTTTTTTAGAATGGGCAAGAAGAGCAAAGGCGCTGATTTTGTCGGAAAGATTCCAAAGGGTGTCTGGCTGCTGATTTCATTAGTAGTAGCATTGATATTATGGACAGTTTTATCAATCATCCCAAGTACATCCAGATGTTTTCCGAATGCGATTAAAGTTATTGGTTCCATCCAGACGATGGTTTCAAGAGGTTTACTGTTCAAGGATATCGGAAGCAGTTTGATTTCCGTATTACTTGGTTTCCTGATCGGTTTCGTTACAGCCGTTCCGGTTGCGTTCCTGATGGCATGGTACAGACCTGTAAGATTCATCATTGAGCCATGGATCCAGTTCATCAGAAACATTCCACCACTGGCTTACGTACCACTGGTTGTTATCGGTGTTGGTGTCGGTCGTACACCTCAGGTCATCGTTATCTGGCTGGCTACATTCCTTACAATGACAGTCACAATTTTCCAGGGTGTTATCAACGTGGATGAGACATTGATCAAAGCTGCAAGAGTACTTGGTGCAAAGGATTCAGACCTTTTCGTTAAGGTTATTTTCCCAGCAACAACACCATTTATTATCACAGCTATCCGTCTTGGTATTTCAACAGCCCTGACAACACTGATCGCTGCCGAATCAACAGGTGCAGTTGCCGGTCTTGGTATGCGTATCAAAGCATTATCTAACTCTTATGAAACAACACCAATGCTTCTCTACATTATTATCATCGGTATCATCGGTATGCTGGCAGAGAAGATTCTTAAATATTTTGAAAGGAAGTTAACAGGATGGCAGGAAAAGAGGGAAATATAAAAGTCAGTATTCGTAATGTCGTAAAGAAATACGACACACGAAATGGTGAAATGATCGCTTTAAATGGTGCCAATCTTGACATCATGGAGAATGAGTTTATCTGTGTTATCGGACCTTCCGGCTGCGGTAAGTCCACACTTTTGAATATTATCGCAGGTCTTCTGGAACCGACATCCGGTGAAGTTATCGTAGATGGACACAAAGTTGAAGGTACAGGCGTGGATCGAGGCGTTGTCTTCCAGCAGTATGCACTGTTCCCTTGGCTGACAGTTAAGAAAAATGTTCAGTTTGGTCTGAAACTTCAGGGCAAGTCCCAGACAGAAATGGATGCCATCGCTGAGAAGTATATCAAGATGGTAGGTCTTGAGAAGTTTATAGATTCTTATCCGAAGGAATTATCCGGTGGTATGAAACAGCGTGTGGCCATTGCAAGAGCTTATGCCGTTAATCCTTCTGTTCTTCTTATGGATGAGCCTTTTGGTGCTCTGGATGCCCAGACAAGAACACAGCTTCAGACAGAGCTGTTAAAGACATGGCAGGAAGAGAACAAGACATGTTTCTTTGTTACCCATGATATTGAAGAAGCCATCGTACTGGCATCAAGAGTTGTCATCATGAGTGCACGTCCTGGACGTATCAAAGAGATCATCGATATTGATATCCCTCATCCGAGAGATCAGGCCACAAAGATGAGTCCGAGATTCGTTGAATTGAAGAATTACATTTGGAGTCAGGTATATCAGGAATATCTGGAAGTTCAGAAATAATAAGTGAATTATTATCTTACAGACCGCACAGAAGCGTCATCTTCAGGAAATGACTGCTCTGCGCGGAATGTGAGATTATAATGATACAGGTGAACGGCGTAATGAACCGGTCACCGACACACTTTTTTTAGGAAAAGGAGAGATTGGGAAATGAAAAAAAGAATCATGGCAGTTGTTGTAACAGCAGCAATGGTAATGGGTGCTTTAGCAGGATGCGGAAGCTCATCTGCAAAAGAAACACAGGCACCTGCATCAACAGAGGCAGCATCAGAAACTGCTGCAGCATCTGAAACAACAGGGGAAACAGAAGCATCAGATGCAGCTTCAGGTGATCTGACACATGTGAACGTTGCTTACATGGCAAACTACGCATCACTGTGGCAGGTAGCAACAGCAATCAACAAAGGATACTTCAAGGATGAAGGTCTTGATGTTCAGCTTTACATGTTCCAGGACGGTCCTACAGAAATCGCTTCTATGGAATCCGGTTCAATTGATGTCGCTTACATCGGACCTGGCGCACACAAACTGTGTATTAAAGGTCAGGCAGATATCTTCTGCTTCTCACAGCTCGGCAACGCAGACTGTGTAATGGGTCTTAAATCTCATGGTGTAAACTCCCTTGAAGATCTGAAGGGTAAGAAAGTTGCTTATGCATCCGGTACATCTTCAGAAACAATCTTAAAGAGAGCACTTAATTCCGTTGGCCTGACAATGGATGATATTGAAGCATATGATATGGAAGTCAGCAACATGGTAAGTGCAATCGTTTCCGGTTCTATCGACGCTTGTGCTCCTTGGTCTCCAAGCTCAACAACAATTGCAAACGAACTTGGCGATGATGTTCAGACATTCTGTACAAATACAACATTCTCTGATATCGCAGCTGACTGTGCAAGCTGGATCTGCATGCCAAGCTACGCAGAAACAAACAAAGACGTTCTTGTGAAATTTACAAAGGCTCTTTACAAAGCAATGGATTTCGGTTCAAACCCAGACAACTATGATGAAGTTGCAGGTTATGTTGCTCAGGAATGCGGTACAGACAAAGAAAGCGCACTTGCTCAGACAGGCGACGGTGCTTGGCTTGACAGCGCAACACTTCTTAAATATGTAGGCGATGGTACAATCAAAGGTTACTATGAAGTACAGCAGAAGAACTTCATCGACAATGGTGATGTTGAATCTGAAGTGCCTGTAGAAGACTATGTATTATTCGACGTTATGGAAGAAGCAGGTAAGTAATCTGAATTTTTAATTCTTTACTGCAGGGCAGTATCTGCCATCTTTAACAGTAAAATGGCAGATAAAAGCAGGTGCCTTGTGGCTCATTACCATGAGGCACCTTTTGTATGCCGAAAAATGTCAAATTTCGGTGTACCGGGTGGCGGCCTATCCGCCGGGTTTCCAATTTTCTGGAAACAGACGACTTATAACTCAGATAATATTATAATCGGGAGGAAATAACATGAAACTTGATTTTGAATATGGATTAGGCACAATGCAGGCAGAACTGCCGGATAATACAGATGTATTTATTTCTGGTGAAACAGTGAAGGATCCTGCATGTATTCCGGAGGACCAGTTAGAGGCTGCATATCTTGAGAGCCTGGCACATCCGATCGGCATGCCGACATTAACAGAGCTTGCACACAAAGGTACAACAGTTACGATCATTGTTCCGGACCGTGTTAAAGGCGGCGAGCAGCCAACAAGCCATAGAAAATTAAGCATTAAATATATTTTAAAAGAACTTTATGCAGCAGGCGTAGAAAAGAAAGATATCCTGTTTATCATTTCCAATGGCCTTCATCCGAGAAGTAAAGCATCCGATGCCAAGGCAATTTTCGGTGATGAACTGTTCAATGAATTCTGGCATTCAGGTCAGATCATCAGCCACGACAGCGAAGATCAGGAGCATATGATCTATCTTGGTACAACAAAGCGCGGTGATCCTGTTTATATGAACAAATATGTTTATGATTCAGATCTGCCGATCCTCATCGGTCACGTACAGGGCAACCCTTACGGCGGTTATTCAGGCGGTTACAAACACAGTGCAACAGGTATCACAAACTGGAGATGTATCGCCAGCCATCATGTGCCGTCTGTTATGCACAGAGACGACTTTACACCTGTTAACGGCGGCAGCTTAATGAGACATAAATTCGATGAGATCAGTATGCATATGGAAGAGAAGATGGGCCATCCGTTCTTCTGCTGTGATGCCGTTTTGGATACTTATTCAAGACAGATTGCGATTTATTCCGGTTACGCTAAGGAAATGATGCCGATCAGCTGGAAACTGGCAGATAAGAGAACTTATGTCCACTGGGCAGAGAAGAAATACGATGTACTGGTATTTGGTATGCCTCAGAAATTCCACTATGGCGACGGCATGGGCACAAACCCGATCATGATGATGCAGGCTTTAAGTGCACAGGTACTTCGTTTCAAGAGAATCATGAGCGATAATTGCGTCATCATCTGTTCATCTGCATGCAACGGCTATTTCCATGATGAATTATGGCCATATCTGAGAGAACAGTATGAGCTGTTCCAGCATGATCATATGAATACACTGCCGGATATCGATCGTTACGGTGAATATTTTGCAACAAATGAAGAATATATCCGCAAATATCGTTTCTGCAATGCGTTCCATCCATTCCATGGTTTCTCCATGATGTCCTGCGGTCATATTGCTGAAATGAATACAAGTGCCATTTACATTGTCGGTGCTCAGGAACCTGGCTATGCAAGAGGCATGGGCTTAAAGACAAGAGCGACATTTGAAGAAGCCCTTGAAGATGCCAAGAAGAAATTTGTTGGTCAGAATCCAAACATTCTGGCGCTGCCTCTGACATACAAGAGAGCAGCTGTTCATTTGTGCATGAAGAATCCTGAAGAGGACTGCATGGATGAATATGGGCATCGTCACTAATACGGAGGCGTTTGAACAATATGATCCAATTTCAGATGTTTGATCATCAGCCGGAACGCTGTGAAAAATATCATCAGATGCTGAAGGACAATCTGCCGGTGCTTGAGGGCATCGGCAGTGAAGCCGATTTTGAAAAATACGGAGATTCTCTCGGATGGTTTGATATCGATACATGGGCCAATGAGGCAGAATTAAGTGCCATTGAAGAACTGGCAGCAAGGGTGCGCCGGGATGCAGATGTTTTTGTTCTCATTGGTGTGGGCGGTTCCAATAATGCAGCCCGCTCAGTGATTGAAGCTTTTTCGGAATGTGATGGGCCGGAGATCGTCTATGCCGGCAATTCACTGTCACCATGGGCTTTTGAACAGGTCATGAACAAGATTCGCGGCAAGTCCGTTTATATTGACTGTATCGCCAAGAACTTTCAGACACTGGAGCCGGGATCGGCATTCAGGGTACTGAGAGAATATCTTTATGAAACATATGGGGATAAGGCCAATGAGCGTATCATTGCAACAGGCTCCCGCAATAGTCTGTTGGAAACTATCTGCAAAGAGCACGGATACAGCTTTGTAGAATTTCCGCAGACAGTGGGCGGCAGATATACAGCGGTAACGGCCGTAGGACTTTTGCCTATGGCTGTGGCCGGCATTGATATCCGTGCCCTTGTTAAGGGGGCAGCCGATATGGCAGCTGAGTTAAAAGGCTGCAGAGACATCACACAGTCTGCTTATCGCTATGCGGTGGCAAGAAATCTCTATTATAACGAAGGATACAGAATGGAAATGCTGGCATCCTTTGAACCACAGCTTCACTGGTTCTATAAATGGTGGATCCAGTTATTTGCGGAGAGTGAAGGCAAAGAAGATCAGGGACTTTATCCGATCAGTGGTGAATACTCAGAGGAACTGCACTCTGTCGGACAGTTCCTTCAGGATGGCAGCCCGGTGATCTTTGAGACATTTTTACATGTGAAAGATCCGCAGGCGTCCATGATCGTCCATCCGGATGGTCGTGTGAAGGATGATTTTGACTATTTGAATGGCAAAGACTTCAGAGAGATCAATGAAGCCGCTTATGGAGCCACACTTCGTGCCCACAGTGAAAAGATGCCATGTATGGTGCTTGAGGTTGAGAAATTAACACCGTACAGTTTCGGAGAGATCTTTTATTTCTTTATGTATACATGCTATGTATCAGCGGGAATTCTGGGCGTGAATCCCTTTGACCAGGAAGGTGTGGAAGCCTACAAACAGCGCATGTTCAAAGCCCTTGGCAAGTAGAGGTATTTGGGCGTTAAAAAGAACAGGCCTCTCTTAATGAGAAGCCTGCTGACGTAAGGTTGAGAAAAGTCTGCGGTCACGGTTGAGGGGACAGCAGCTGTCACGTTTGGCAATATAATAAGGCAGAAAGGTTTTAAGCGGCATCCGGTGGCCGCCGCTTACACGGTCAAGGAGCACCTTGAAAGCCATTTTGCCCAGTTCATCTGTCGGAATATGAACGGTAGTGAGCATCGGAGACATATATTGTGCGATATCGATATCATCGATACTGATAACAGAAATATCTTCAGGTACACGGAAGTTCAGCTTTTTTAGAGCATGAAGAACACCGATGGCTGTACGGTCATTGGCACAGAGGATGGCGGAAAGGTCATCACATGTTCTGGCCAGCATTTTCATGCCTTCGTAGCCGCCCTCGGATGTCTGGTGGACATTGGCGGTGTTGCGCTGGGCAAATGGCAGATCAAGTTTGGACAGGGCTTCCTTGTAGCCGCTGAAGCGGGGCTCCTTATCCTGCTCACCGATATAGCCGATAATAGTATGACCCAGGGATTTCAGATAGGAAATCGCCGTATAGACAATTTCACTGCCGTCGCAGACAACCTGATCGAACTGGAAATCCATTGGGATTAGGCCGGTGTAGACAACATTCTTGCTGAGATTGCTGACCAGAGAAGCAATCCGCTGGTCGTAACGGCCGAGAACAACAATACCGTCAGCGGGAAACTGGGTAAGCTGAGCAGCAGTTTCAGGTCGGCCAAGGTCCTGGGAAGTAAAAGAGTAGCGAATGAAATAGCGACTTTTGATGGCTTCCAGTTCCAAAGCCTTTACGATCTGTGAGAAGAAAGGATCTGACATATCCGTATGGGTTCTGGCATAAACACAGGCAATGGACTTGGGATCCGGATCGCGGAGCTCGGCAGACTGTCCGAGCTTCAGATTGCGGGCTGTTTTATTCGGTGAATAGCCGGTACGACGGATAATCTCCCATATACGGGCCTGCACTTTGGGACTGGCTGCTTTTGTATTTTCCTGATTGATGACACGGGAGACTGTGGATACAGAAACTCCCGCTTCCTTTGCGATTTCTTTAAGCGTCATAGATGAACCTCACTGATAGATAAGATGACCGGTTAACGAAAGGGTCATCTGTTATTCCGTTGACAAAGTGTCTATATAGTAGTATAGTACAAAATGTTTTTTTTTACAATAAAAGGTGGTAGCATAACATGAAACATGAATATTACCAGTATAATGCAGAGGAGATCCTGTCCAAAGGACCAAAGTTCCCTCTGATTATTATGAAAGACAATGCAGAAGTTTTTAAATCCATGGCAGATGAGATGGCAGATACGATCGTTGAGCATAATGCAAAAGGTGAGAAGACTGTATTTATCTGTCCTGTAGGCCCTGTAGGACAGTATCCTTATTTTGTTGACAGAGTCAACAGCGAGAAAATCAGCCTGAAAAATGTCTGGTTCATCAATATGGATGAATATCTGGATGATAACAAAGAATGGGTGAGCATCGATCATCCGTTAAGTTTCAGAGGCTTTATGAAACGTACTGTTTATGACAAAATCAATCCTGAACTGGTGATGCCGGAAGCACAGAGAATCTTCCCTGATCCAAAGAATCCGGGTCACATTCCGGAAGTGATCGGGCAGCTTGGCGGTGTGGATATCTGCTTCGGCGGTATCGGTATCAATGGCCATGTTGCTTTCAATGAAGCAGACGGAAGTCTCAGCAATGAAGAATTTCTGGCACAGCAGACACGTGTCTTAAAGATCACGCCTGAGACAAGAACAGCCAATGCGATTGGTGATTTTAACGGTGCCCTTGAGGATATGCCGCATTACTGCATCACAATCGGTATCAATGAAATTTCCCATGCACGTAAGATCCGTCTGGGCTGCTTCAGAAACTGGCATCGTGCCGTTGTAAGACGTGCTGTTTATGGTGAACAGACATCTGAATTCCCAGTCAGCTTATTACAGAATCATTCGGATATTAATCTGAAGATTACTGAATTTGTAGCAAGCCTTACAGATTAATATGTTTATCATAGGCGGGGCGTTCAGCAAATGGAAGTATGATTCCCTGCATTTACAGCAGTGTTAAAACAGACAGAGGCGATAACAAAATGAAAACATTAATTAAAAATGGACAGGTTTATATGAACCGCCATTTTGAGAAGAAAGATTTATTGTTGGATGATAGAAAGATTGCTGTGATCGGAGATTTTCTTGAGCCGGAAGACGCGGATACAGCAGTATATGATGCGGAAGGCTGTTATGTCACACCGGGATTTATCGATGTGCATACACATGGTGGTTTTGGTGTAGATGTCAATGCAGCCACACAGGAAGATTACGAGAAAATCGGCCATTTCTTTGCAAAGGAAGGCACCACATCCTGGCATTGCTCTATCTTGACGGATACCGAAGAGCAGACAGACTGGTGTATCAAAGAAGCTGTGAAGCATCATGAAGCCAATACAGAAGCAGGGCAGCCGCACGGCAATTGTGCGGATCTGATGGGAATCCATCTGGAAGGACCGTTCCTGGCATCAGAGTACAAAGGTGCGATGCCTGAATATCTGCTTCGCACGGCGGATATGCCGCTGTTAAAGCACTATCAGGAGACAGCAGGCGGTTTTATTCATTACATAACTGTATCACCGGAAGTTGCAGGTATTCCGGAGCATGTCAAAGATATCACTGAGATGGGCATCAAAGTGGCTATCGGTCATTCCGGTGCGGATTATGCCACATCCTGGAAATGTATCGATGCCGGTGCAGCAGCCGCAACTCATACATTTAATGCGATGCGCCTGTTCCATCAGCATGAGCCGGCCATCATGGGTGCGGTTCTTGAATCGGATGTATACTGCGAAGCTATTTGCGATGGCCGACATCTTCATCCGGGTTCTGTCCGTTTCCTTTTGAAAATGAAGGGGTATGACAGAGTCATTGCCATCACAGACTCCATTATGGCCGCAGGACTGCCGGACGGCAACTACAAACTGGGAGTCAACGATGTCATTGTTGAAGAAGGTGATGCCAAACTCAAAGACGGTACAAGAGCCGGCAGTACCCTGACAACGGGACAGGCATTCAGAAATCTGATGAAATTCACCGGCGAAAGCCCTGAGAAGATTCTACCACTGCTGACAGAGAACCCGGCCACCATGTTAGGACTGCAGAACAGCATTGGCTTCATCGGCGAAGGCAAAGATGCCGATGTGTTGATCATGGACAGCGAATTCCAGATAAAAGAAACATTCGTCAAAGGACGTCGAATTATTTAGAAAATAGAGAGGAGTTTTAAAAATGCCATTAATTCCATTAAGACCTTTACTTGAAACTGTTGATAAATATCACTATGCGCAGGGTGCTTTCAATGTCAACGCTGTTGCTCAGGCAAAAGCGGCCATTGAAGTGCATGAAATGTTCCGTTCTGCAGCAATCCTGCAGGGTGCAGATCTGGCCAACGGATTCATGGGCGGCCGTACAGATTTCCAGAATGCAACTCTGGAAGACAAGAAGATTGGTGCCAAAAATATTGCCAATGCCGTCAAGAAATATGCTGAGGATTCACCTATTCCTGTTGTTCTGCATCTGGATCACGGCAAGAACTTTGATTCCTGTAAAGCAGCCATCGAAGGCGGTTATACATCTGTTATGATCGATGGTTCTTCACTGCCGTTTGATGAAAATGTAGAGCTGACAAGAGAAGTTGTTAAATATGCCCATGAAAGAGGTGTTTCTGTTGAAGGTGAGCTGGGTGTATTAGCCGGTGTGGAAGATCACGTATTTTCTGCAACATCAACTTACACAAACCCATTAAAAGCTGTTGAATTCTTTAAGAAGACAGGCGTAGATGCGCTGGCTATCTCTTATGGTACAATGCACGGTGCGTCTAAAGGTAAAAATGTTAAACTGAGAAAAGAAATCGTTATTGCCATCAAAGAGTGCATGATGCATGAAGGTATCTTTGGCGTTTTAGTTTCTCATGGTTCTTCAACTGTTCCAAAATACATTGTTGATGAGATTAATGCCCTGGGCGGCAATATTCAGAATGCCCATGGTATTTCTGTAGATGAACTGAAAGCAGCTATTCCTTGCGGTATCGGCAAGATCAATGTTGATACAGATATCCGTCTGGCTGTTACAAGAAACATGAAAGAATTCTTCCATAACTATCCGGAGAAACGTAATAGCCCATCCATCGGCGGCGTCTATAAACTGCTTGAAGAGAAGAAAGATCAGTTTGACCCTCGTGCATTCCTGCCTCCGATCATGGATACCGTTATGTACGGCAATATTCCTGATGAAGATGTTGCTGCTCTGGTTGCTGTCATCGAAAAAGGTGTTAAAGAAGCTATTGGTACACTGATTGTACAGTTTGGTTCATTCGGTAAGGCACCGCTTGTTGAGCAGGCAAGTCTTGATGAAATGGCTGAACGCTATAAGAAGATGTAATTGCGTCAATAATAGAAGGTAAAGAAGGAATTGTACAACATGGTCTGGCTGATTGTTGCGACACTTGCTGCTAGTTTTATTAAGGGTGTCTGTGGATTTGCCAATACCCTTGTATTTACCACGATATTGAGTTTTTCGTTCAATAACATTCAAATTACGCCGATGGATCTGGTTATCGGCTACCCAGCCAATGTGATCATTGCCTGGAAAGAGCGCAGGCAAATTAACTGGCGAATCAGCCTGCCGGTGGCAGCTCTGATCATTTTCGGCAACATTCCCGGCATTTTTATGCTGAAGAATGTGGACACGCGAACCATCAAAGTGATTTTCGGTTTTTTCATTATCGCCATGGGCATTGAGATGCTGATGCGGGAGAAAGCCGGAAAGAAGCAGAAACAGTCAAAAATCATACTTGGACTGATTGGTGTGCTTTCAGGTCTGTGCTGCGGACTTTATGGTGTCGGTGCACTGCTGGCGGCGTACATGGATCGTGTGACTGAAGACAGCCATGCATTCAAAGGCAATCTTTGCTTTGTATTCTGGATTGAATGTACATTCAGACTGATTGTCTATCCATGCATCGGCATATTGAACTGGCAGATCTTTCGTCAGGCGGTATGTATGATTCCGTTTATGGTGCTGGCGCTGGTTTTTGGCATGAAGTGCTGCGGACATTTGAACGAAACGGTCGTCAAGAGGCTGGTCATTATCGTGCTGATATTGTCAGGAATTGCACTTGTTATCCAAAACCTTTGTTAAAACATCTTATGCCCAATCACTTTTCATTATACAAGAGGTGTCGGATGTGACTGATTCGGTCACATCCGACACCTCTTTTGTGCATATTCAACCAAAATCGGTCATAAATTTTGTGAAGTAGTTTGATTGAATTTGACTGAATCTGGCGTTATAATATGAACATAATAAAGATCAGGAGGTAACAAGATGATTTATACAGTGACTTTTAATCCATCACTGGATTATATCGTTGCAGTAGACGATTTTCAGCTGGGACTTACCAATCGAACAAGTTCAGAATTAATCCTTCCTGGAGGAAAAGGCATTAATGTTTCAACATTATTAATGAATCTTGGTATAGAAAGCACAGCACTTGGTTTTATGGCCGGTTTCACAGGTGATGAGATTGTCCGTGAGCTGCAGGAAATGGGTGTGAAATCTGATTTCATTCGTATTGATGAAGGTATTTCAAGAATTAATCTGAAGTTGAAATCCATTGATGGCACAGAGATCAACGGCAGTGGACCGGCAATCAGTGCTGACAAAGTTGAACAGCTGATGGTTCAGCTGGATGCACTTGGTGAAGGCGATGTTCTTTTCCTGGCAGGCAGTATCCCATCATCTATGCCGGATGATATGTATCGCCGTATTATGGCAAGACTGGAAGGTAAAGGCGTGATGATCGTTGTGGATGCAACAAAAGATTTATTGCTGAATGTTTTGGAGTACCATCCATTTTTGATCAAACCGAATAATCATGAGTTGGGTGATATTTTCGGTGTAGAGTTAAAGACAAGAGAAGAAGTTGTTCCTTACGGCAAAAAGCTTCAGGAAATGGGGGCACGCAATGTGCTGATCTCCATGGCCGGCGAAGGTGCCGTTCTGATCGCAGAAGACGGACAGGTATTTGATAAACCTGCACCGAAGGGCCATCTGGTGAACGCAGTAGGTGCGGGCGATTCTATGGTCGCAGGTTTTATGGCCGGATGGATGGACAAACAGGATTATGAGCATGCCTTCTGTATGGGTATTGCATCAGGAAGTGCCAGTGCATTTTCTGAATATCTGGCTACAAAGAGCGAAATTGAAGCAATTTATAAACAAGTAAGAGTGGAGGATTAAAAACCATGAGAATTACAGACTTATTGGATAAGCAGAGTATTTCCCTTAATGGTGCGCCGAAAGATAAGAAAGAGGCGCTTGATCAGGTCGTAGATCTGATGGCAAAAAGCGGCAAGATCAACGATGTTGAAGCTTACAGACAGAGAGTTTATGCAAGAGAAGAAGAGAGTACAACCGGTATCGGCGAAGGTATTGCAATTCCACATGGTAAATGTGATGCTGTTACAAAACCGGGACTGGCAGCCATGGTTGTCAAAGACGGTGTGGATTTTGATTCCCTGGATGGTGAACCGGTGCATCTGATTTTTCTTATTGCAGCTCCGAACACAGAAGACAATATCCATCTGGACGTATTGAGTAAATTATCAGTTCTTCTGATGGATGAGCAGTTTACAGCAGATCTGCTGAATGCCAAATCTGTGGATGAATTTCTTGAAATCGTGGATAAGGCTGATGACGAGAAGAGCGATATTGATGAACGTCTGGCAGATACCGGTGAAGCTGAAGGTGCGCAGGCAAAACTTCTGGCAGTAACAGCCTGCCCGACAGGTATTGCGCATACGTATATGGCGGCAGAAGGCCTTGAGAAGGCTGCAAAGGCAAAGAATTGTTTCATCAAGATTGAGACAAGAGGATCCGGCGGTGCAAAGAACGTGATCACTGATCAGGAAATTGCTGAAGCAGACTGCATTATCGTTACAGCGGATACTCAGGTACCGTTGGATCGTTTTGACGGTAAGAAAGTCATTATCCGACAGGTGTCCGATGGTATCAGCAAGGCGGATGAACTGGTAGATCTGGCGCTGTCAGGCAATGTACCTGTTTACCATGCAGCTGAAGGTGCTAAGACAGAGGTTAAATCTTCCGGCGGCGGCATCGGCCATCAGATTTATGCACAGCTGATGAATGGTGTTTCACATATGCTGCCATTTGTTATCGGCGGCGGTATCCTGATTGCAATTGCATTTCTGATTGATGGTCTTTCAATCGATATCAATTCACTGCCGGCGGATCAGAGAGCCAACTTCGGTACCATTACACCAATCGCAGCGATGTTCAAACAGATCGGCGGTGTTGCATTTGGCTTTATGCTTCCGATACTGGCAGGATTTATCGCCATGGCCATCGGCGACAGACCGGCACTTGCCCTTGGTTTTGTGGGCGGTATGATGGCTGCAAGCGGTAAATCCGGTTTCCTGGGAGCTTTGGTTGCAGGTTTTGTTGCCGGCTATCTGATTCTTGCACTGAGAAAAGCTTGTGACAAACTGCCGACAGCACTTGAGAAGATTGCACCGGTTCTGATTTATCCGGTGGTGGGTATTCTGGTAATGGGACTCTTTATGCTGTTCATTGTAGAGCCGATCATGGGTGGTATCAATACAGGTCTTAACAATGCCTTGACAGGTATGGGAAGTTCAAGTAAAGTGGTATTAGGATTAGTTCTCGGCGGCATGATGTCCATCGATATGGGCGGCCCATTCAATAAGGCGGCTTATGTGTTCGGTACAGCAGCTATTGCAGCGGGCAATTATGATATCATGGCAGCAGTTATGATCGGCGGTATGACACCACCTTGTGCCATTGCTCTTGCAACAATCCTGTTTAAGGATAAATTCACAAAAGAAGAAAGAGAGTCCGGTCCGACAAACTTTATCATGGGTCTGGCATTTATTACAGAAGGTGCCATTCCTTATGCAGCAGCTGATCCGCTGCATGTTCTGCCATCCTGTATCGCAGGTTCAGCCATTGCAGGCGGAATTTCAATGTTCTTTGGATGTACACTGATGGCACCTCACGGCGGTATCTTCGTATTCCCGGTTGTGGGCAATGCATTGATGTATCTGGTTGCGCTGGTTGTAGGTACGGCAGTTTCTACAGTATTACTTGGTTTGTTAAAGAAAAAGGTTGCTTAAGTTAAAGATTGAAATAATCGAAATAATAAATGATGATTATCAATAAAGTCAACGAATAATATGAATTGAGGAGGAATTTATCATGAAGGAATTTAAGTATGTGATCACAGACAAAGAAGGTATCCACGCTCGTCCAGCCGGTGAACTGATCAAAGTTGTTAAAGGATTCAACAGCACGATCAAGATTGCCAAAGACGGCAAAGAAGCAGACTGCAAGAGAATGTTCGCTGTTATGGGGCTTGGCGTTAAGAATGGTCAGGAAGTTGTCTTTACATTTGATGGTGAAGATGAAGATGCTGCATGTGAAGCAGTCAGCAAATTCATGAAAGAAAATCTGTAATTTATAATTATTGTAACGACGGCGTTATAAGGAGTTAAAAGTGTTCCCGTATCAGCGGGGCGAATTGAAGAGACTGTTGCATGATGGGTGCCCTGTAATGGGTTATGCAGCAGTTTTTTCTTTAACGGAGGAGAATCAGGATGCAGATATATAAAGGTAAAAGTGTTTTTGGCGGTATTGCCATTGGTAAGATCAGTGTTTACAAAAAAGATGAACAGCTTGTTAAGCGTGTCAAAATTGAAGATGCAGATGCAGAAATGGAGAGATACACAACTGCCCGTAATATTGCGGCTGCACAGCTTCAGAAGTTGTATGATAAAGCGTTAAAAGAAGTAGGAGAGGCTAACGCTGCTATTTTCGAAGTGCATCAGATGATGCTTGAAGATGAAGATTACAATGAATCTGTTGAGAATATTATTCATTCCCAGATGGTGAATGCGGAATATGCGGTTGCCTCCACAGCAGATAATTTTGCCCAGATGTTTGAGGCCATGGACGATGATTATATGCGCGGCCGTGCGGCAGATGTCAGAGATATTTCAGAACGTGTGATCACTGTTCTGGCAGGTGGTGCAGGCAGCGGACTTGATTCTGATGAACCTGTTATCATTGCGGCAGACGATCTGGCACCATCAGAAACCGTTCAGCTGGATAAGGATAAGGTTTTATCCTTCGTTACAGCCCACGGTTCAGAAAATTCCCATACGGCCATCCTTGCACGTACCATGGGTATTCCGGCATTGATCGGTACCGGTATTGATCTGGATGAGACCGTTGACGGCAAGCTTGGTATTGTAGATGGCACCAATGGTGTTGTTTATGTTGATCCGGATGCTGAACTGCTGGAAGAAATGAAGAAGAAACAGCAGGAAGAGCAGGAGAAAAAACGTCTTCTTCAGACATTAAAGGGCAAAGAAAATATTACACTTGACGGTCAGAAAGTGATGCTGTATGCTAATGTAGGTAATATCAAGGATCTCGGTATTGCGCTGCAGAATGATGCAGGCGGTATCGGACTTTTCAGAAGTGAATTTATTTATCTGGGGCAGGATCATTATCCGACAGAAGAGGAACAGTTCCAGATTTATAAGACTGTGGCAGAGACTATGGCCGGAAGAAGAGTTATCATCCGTACACTGGATATCGGTGCTGACAAGCAGTGCGATTACTTTGAATTGGACAAAGAGGACAATCCTGCAATGGGGCTCCGTGCCATCCGTATCTGTCTGACACGTCCGGAGATTTTCAAGACACAGTTGCGTGCGCTTTTCAGAGCCAGTGTTTACGGCAATATCAACATTATGTATCCGATGATTATCAGCGTTGATGAGGTCCGTCAGATTAAAGCCATTGTTGAAGAAGTGAAGGCCGAACTGACAGAACAGGGAATTGAATACGGCAATCCGGCACAGGGGATCATGATCGAGACACCGGCCTCTGTGATGATGAGCCGGGAATTGGCAGAAGAAGTAGATTTCTTCAGTATCGGTACTAATGACCTGACACAGTATACACTGGCCATCGACCGTCAGAATTCGAGACTCGACAAGTTCTTTGATTCCCACCATCCAGCAGTCCTTCGTATGATTCAGATGACTGTTGAGAATGCTCACAAGGCAGGTATCTGGTGTGGTATCTGCGGTGAATTGGGCGCTGATCAGGCTTTGACAAAGGATTTTCTGGCGATGGGTGTCGATGAGCTTTCTGTATCTCCGGGAAGTATTCTTCCGCTTCGTAAGATTATCCTTGAGACCGATGTCGAAGCGTATAAGAAGTCAAAACAGACAAAATAATACAAGATTCACTCGACATAAACAGATGAAGGATGTCTCTCATTTGCAAATGAAGATTAAAATAGGCAACAGATTAATTCAGACTGCGTCACCATCAGGTGGCGCTGTCTTTGCAAAGTAGAAGAAGTAACTGCGAGGGTACAACGCAGCTGCAAGAAGAGGAAATTATGCTGACAGAGCAACGATATGAAACAATTTTACGAATGTTGGAGGAAAGAGGAAGTGTGACGGTCACAGAACTGAAAGACCTGCTGGATGCTTCGGAATCTACGGTGCGCCGTGATATCACAGCTCTTGGCAAAGCCGGCCGTCTGATCAAGGTTTTTGGCGGGGCCGTTGCGATGGAGCATATTATGACAGGCAGCGAACCGACAGTGGCTCAGAAGGTAGAAGTGAATAAGGAAGAAAAGTGTCGGATCGCGTCTTATGCAGCCAGACTGATCGAACCGGAAGACTTTATTTTCCTGGATGCCGGTACCACAACGGGATACATGATGGATTATCTGGAGGAGAAAAACGCTACATTTGTCACCAATGCGGTGGTGCATGCCCAGAAGCTGGCCGAGATGGGGATGAAAGTGCTGTTGGTAGGCGGTGAGCTGAAGAGTTCCACAGAAGCGATTGTCGGGGCCCAGGCGACGGAGATGATCCGTCGGTATCATTTCACGAAGGGATTTTTCGGTACCAACGGTGTGACGAAGAAAACGGGATTTACCACACCGGAAGCCAGTGAAGCGGTTGTCAAAGAAATCGCTATGGCTCATTGCCGCGACCGATATGTTCTTGCGGATCATGACAAATTCGGCAAAGTCAGTTCCGTAACCTTTGGAGCTTTTCAATCGGCAATTATCCTGACGGACCGCAAAGTTCCGGGAATTGAGGACGCCGGGAATGTGATTGTGGTATAAAGAGAATGAAATATTGCTGGCACGGAGTATCAGCAAAATAAATTATGAAAAATAAAAATCCACTTTTGTAGAAAAATCTATGAAAGTGGATTTCTTTTTCTACAAAAGTAGACGAAATAATAAAAGTGCAAATAGCATGAGGAAAAAAGTCATATATATTCTGAAATTAGGCATGAAATAGCTGGATTTTAGGGATTATATGGCTTTTTTGCGTTAAAAAACCATGTGGCACGGGAATTGCTTTTTATATAGGTATCAAGAATAAAACAGGGGGAATAAAACATGAGATTGGAAGGAAAAACAGCAATTATCACAGGTGCAGCGAATGGTATCGGTGCAGAAATTTCAAGACTTTATGCACAGGAAGGTGCAAAGGTTGTTCTGGCGGATTTGGCGTTAGAGAAAGCACAGGAAGTGGCAGATGCCATTGTGAAGGAATCTGGCTCAGAAGCCATCGCTGTTAAGTGCAATGTGGCATCAAAGGAAGAAGTCCAGAACGTGGTGGATATCTGTGTGGAAAAGTTTGGAAAAGTGGACATTATTGTTAATAATGCGGGAATTACTTTACCGGCCTGCCCAATTGAAGATATCAGTCCGGAACAGTGGAAAAGGGTGCTGGATATTGATTTGATGGGAACAATTTATGGCACTCAGTGTGTGATTCCGATTATGAGAAAGAATGGCGGCGGAAAAATTATCAACATGGCATCCATTGCAGGACAGGTAGGCGGTGTATTTACAGAAGCAACTTATCCGGTATCAAAGGCTGGGGTGATCTGCTTTGCGAAAGCCGTTGCCAAGCAGGTGGGAAAAGATAATATTACTTGCAATTGTATAGCACCGGGGACGGTTTTGACAGCGATGACCGAGACACTGGGATCGGCAGATGCTTCATTGAATGTACCGCTGCACAGACTTGGAAATGTCAGAGATATTGCCAATGCAGCATTATTCCTGGCATCCAATGAAAGTGATTTTATCACAGGCGCCACTATTGATGTCAACGGCGGCATGGGAATGAGATAGCCGGTGACAGAAAAATCAATTTGTCATATGAAAAATGTTAAATCTGAGACAGCGTTGAAATTCGGTGTCGGGATTTACAGGAATAATTCAGAAAAGAAAGTCTATGAATGCGGAGGAAAGAAAAATGATGGATATGCATGAAAAAAGAGAAAAATTACAGGAATATTTAAGAGAGCCGGGGTGTACACCGATTATGTGCGCATATGATGTATTAAGTGCAAAATTAATTGAGAATGCAGGATTCCCGATTGTTTATACAGGCAGTTTTATCACAGGTGCTTCACAGTTTGGCATGGCAGATGTAGGACTTGTTCAGTTGAAAGATTTACTGCCGCTGGCAAGAGAAATTGCCAAAGAAGTTGACCTTCCGATTATTGCGGATGTAGATAACGGCTGGTATCATTCAGGCAATATCTGGCGTATGATTCATGAATTTGAATATGCAGGCATTTCCGGTATTCAGGTGGAAGATGGTATTATCGGCAAACATGTAGGCGGCGAACCGATTGATATGTCAAAAGAAGTGATGTGTGACCATATTTGTGCTATGGTAGATGCCAGAACAGACAAGAATTTTATGATTATTGCCAGAACAGATGCCCTCTGGCTGAAAAATGATTGGGAAGAAACAATTGATAGATGCAACGCTTATCTTGAAGCCGGTGCAGATGCGTGCTTTATCACATTTGCAGGCTCCATCAAAGAATTGAAGGAATATAGAGACCGCATTAACGGGCCTGTTGTCACAACAGCCATTCATTTTGAGGATTCTATTGCGGAGGAAACAGAAGCCGGAGCTAATATGTCCTGTTATTGGCCGACAACATTATATGCTGCGTTCTCGGCGGTTAGAGCAACCTTGGAAAAATTCAAAGAAACACAGGATATCACAAAAATCGATTATGATTTCGAAGAACATGAAATCATGGATATTCTTCCATATGACAAATACTACAGAAATATGGAAAAATTCCACGGCGCGGATCAGTATAAATAATTCGTACAAATGATAATGGGGGGAAATTATGTTACAGGTTTTATTTGTTTTTTTGACACTGGCACTGGTTATTTTTCTTGTATTTAAAAAATGGAATATCATTCTTGTATCCATCGTGGCAGCGGCAGTTCTGGCAATTTTGGATGGACAAAATATTCTCACAGCTTTAACGGATACATTTATGTCAGGTGCATCCACCTATGTCAAAAACTTCTTCCTGCTTTTCTGTGTAAGTGCTTTATTTGGTAAAGTAATGGAGGAAACAGGCGCAGCGGCAGCTATCGCAAAGTGGCTGACAAAGCTTTTGGGTGAGAAATTTGCGATACTGGGTGTATTTTTTGCAGGCATGTTATTAACTTATGGCGGTATTTCAGCACTGGTTATCGCGTTTACCATGTATCCGATTGCACTGGCGGTATTTAAGAGTGCAAATCTTCCGAGAAGACTCATTCCGGGCGTTATTGCCGCAGGTTGTTTTACATTTGCAGCGACTGCATTTCCTGGTACTCCTCAGACAATTAACCTGATTCCGCCTCAGTATATCGGCACAACGGTGAATGCAGCGCCGGTTTTAGGTATTATTTGTGGTTTGATCGGTACATTTTTACTGGTTATTTATGTTTATCATGAAGGCGCGGCTGCCAGAAAAAAGGGCGATGGGTTTGAGGCGGATGAAAATACATTAAAGATTCTTGCAGAAGCAGAAAAATTAGGTGATGGTGTAAATCCGATTCTTGCGTTGGTTCCGATTATTGTTATTATTGTTCTTCTGGTAGCAGCAAAAATGAATGCACATATTGCATTATTGATCGGCAGTATTTTATGTGCGGTTTTGTTCCATAAAAATCTTAAATTGTCAGGCATACAGGATTTACTTGTGGCTGCCATAGGAAGCGGTACAAATGCTGTTATTACAACCGGCTGTATTGTCGGTTATGGTACAGTTGTATCAGCCAGTGCAGGTTATGCCATCCTCAGTGATGCTTTGATTCATATGGGTGGTAATCCGTTAGTGTCCTTTGGCATTGCAACAACTGTTTTGGCCGGTGCAGCCGGTTCGGGTACAGGCGGTCTTGCTATCGCTATGTCTAACATTGCACCGGAATATATCGCCATGGGAGTTAATCCTGAGGTATTGCATAGAATCGGTACAATGGCCGCAACAGGTTTGGATTCCCTTCCTCACAGTGGTGCAGTTGTTGTGTTGCTGACATTATGCGGTATGACCCATAAAGACTCTTATAAACAGATTTTTGTTACGACTGTTGTGATTACATTGATTGTGGCTTTTATCGGTATTGCCATTGGAAGTGTGATGTATCCGATAGGATAATAAAAAATATGTATGAATGAAAAACGTCCATTAGGGCGTTTTTCTGTTATGTCTTAGTTATAAATGAGGAATATCCTGAATAACTAATGAAGTTTTGAAGTATCTGTTGTAGAATAAAGGTGTAATTTTTGACATATGGAAATAGGTATCGAGTGAACATACTTTGTTCTTCGAAAGGATACATGGGGAGGATAAAACGTGCAGGATGAAATTCAATTGTTACATATGATTCTAAAAAACTGCTTCGGAAATATTTTTGTTATAGATAAGGATGCCAATATTGTCTATGTGAATGATAATGCGGCCAATGCCCTTGGATTGCCGGCGGAAGAACTGATGAGGATGAGTGCCTATGAGTTGTTGGACAGAAAACTGGCAAGCAGTGTGGCTGCTTTAAAAGTGCTTGAAACGAAACAGGAGCATATCCAAGCAGTTACTTTTGCAAATGGCAATACCATGGCGGTGAATGCCCGGCCGGTTTTTGATGAGAATGGTGATATCAAAAACGTTGTTGTTTTCAGCCAGGAGCAGAAGGTCATCGAGCATTTTATGCAAAGTATTCAGCATGAAAATCAGGTCATCAGTCAGACATTATCCCATGTGCTGCAGGATTCAGAAAATAATGAGCTGATTGCTGTCAGCGATACGATTAAGCACTGCCTGATGATGGCAAAAATAGCCGCATATCGGGAGAGTACCATTATGCTTTATGGGGAATCTGGGGCCGGCAAAGAGGTGATTGCCAGATATGTACATCAAAATAGCCAGAGAAATAAGAAAATATTTTTGCCGGTTAACTGTGCGGCTATTCCACATGAATTAATGGAGTCGGAATTTTTTGGTTATGAAAAAGGGGCTTTTACAGGGTCAAGCCGTTATGGAAAGCTGGGATTGTTTGAATTGGCCGATGGCGGCACAATTTTTATGGATGAAATCGGTGAACTGGATTTGTCTATGCAGTCGAAACTTTTGAGGGTGCTCGAAAGTAAAGAGATTATGCGTGTGGGCGGAACAAAGATTAAGAAAGTGAATGTCCGGGTGGTAACTGCAACCAACCGTAATCTGCAGGAAATGGTAAGCAGGGGAGAATTCAGGGAGGATTTATTTTATCGTTTGAATGTTATTCCGATTACTGTGCCGCCACTTCGGGAGAGAAAAGAAGATATTGCTGTGTTTGCGGACTATTTTATGGAAAAACTAAATCGCAAATACTATATGAATAAGAAATTTACCAATGAGGCAGTGACTGTTTTTCAGACTTACAGATGGCCGGGAAATGTCAGGGAAATGCGAAATATTGTGGAGCGAATTTTTGTCGTTGTGCAGGATGATATCATTACAGCCAGGCATGTCCGTGAAATTTTGGGCATCAGAAAGGATGTGCAATTTGATAATGAGAATGAAAAAGAGCAGCCAATTTCTTTGATATCATGTGACGAGCAGACCATTCATGAGGCAACGGAAGCATTTCAACGGCAGTATATAGAAAGTATATTGAGGAAATTCAATGGAAATGTTGAGAAGGCCGCAGCGGCAGCAGGAATTGGACGTTCGGGAATGTATAAGAAACTTGATAAACTGGGGATGAACAGCAAAGCTTTTAAAGCAAAAGTGTAAAAAGTGGACAAAAAAATAGCCGTTCTATGATATAATAAATCCATTGAATCAATTTTAAGGAGGGCAATTTCTCTATGAAAAAAAGAATTTTGGCGGTTGTGATGACAGCGGCTATGGTGATGGGTACACTGTCGGGCTGCGGTCAGTCTTCTAAGGATGATAAGACAGAATCAGCCACAGCAGCAGAAACAGAAACCATCAGCTATGATGTACTGACCCAGGTGCGTGTAGGGTATATGCCGAATTATGAATCTCTCTGGGAAGTGGCTACAGCGATTAATAAAGGTTATTTTGAAGAACAGGGGCTGGATATTAAGTTATCTTCTTTTCAGGCTGACGAGGAGGGAATAGGGTTAATGGAATCAGGGGCTGTTGATGTGGCTTATATCGGAGCGGATGTACATAAGCGGTGTATTGAAGGCGCGGCACAGATTTTCTGCAGCAGCTTGAAGGTTTCCGGTGAGACTGCCGATTGCCAGGGCTGGGGATGCCTGCCGGGTTATGTGGAGGCCAACAAGGACATCCTTGTGAAATTTACAAAGGCTCTTTATAAGGCTATGGATTATGGCTCACAGGAATCCAACTATGATGAAGTGGCCGGTTATGTTGCGGATATCTGCGGTATGGATAAAGTATCTGTATTGGAACAGACCGGAGATGATGCATGGATTGACAGTAAGACATTACGGAAATATCTGGAGGATGGTACACTGAAGCATTATTATGAAGTTCAGCAGAAGAACTTTATTGATGCCGGTGATATTGATAAAGAAGTACCGGTTGAAGATTATGTTTTATTTGATATCATGGAAGAAGTGGATAAGTAGTAAAACCTGAAATATTCAGAGAAAGAGATGAATGAATCAGAAATTGATTTGTTTATCTCTTTTTTTGTGGAAGTATAACCAATTTGCAATGATACTTATATTGAACCAGGGAGCTGTAGGTAAGAGAAAAAATGTGCAGAATTGAATACATAATACAAAATACGAATATATGTATTGAATACTGTATACAATTGTGATATAATCAAATCACAAAAGAGATCAAGTTCGAAGTGGCAATTCACTTCGGTTGAGATAAAACAGTATTGAACATAAGGAGGTACCATTATGGGTAGAGAAATTAATCAGAGAAAAGCAGCGATTATTGGTTGTGGTTTTGTTGGTTCAGCAACAGCATTTACATTGATGCAGAGTCAGTTATTCTCAGAGCTTGTGCTGGTGGATGTTGATTTTGAAAAAGCAGACGGAGAAGCAAAAGATATTGCTCATGGTATTCCTTTTGCCGGTCAGATGAAAATACATGCAGGTACATATGAGGATCTGAGTGATGCAGCGATTATTATTGTAACTGCAGGAGCAGGCCAGAAGCCGGGAGAGACAAGACTTGATCTTGTTCATAAGAACGTAGCAATTTATGAAAGCATTATTCCGAGAATAGCAGAGCAGAATAAAGATGCTATTTTACTGATCGTATCAAATCCGGTAGATATTTTGACATATACTGCATTGAAGCTCAGCGGTTATCCTGAGAATCGTGTGCTTGGTTCAGGGACTGTGCTGGATACAGCACGATTAAAATATGCCCTTGGTGAACATTTAAGTGTAGACAGCAGAAGTGTCCATTCATTTATTATCGGTGAACATGGTGATAGCGAGATCGCTGTATGGAGCAGTGCCAATGTTGCAGGTGTGCCTCTGGATCAGTTCTGTGAGATGAGAGGGCATTATAATCATGAGACAGCTATGAAGGAAATTGCAGAATCTGTCAAAAACAGTGCTTATGAGATTATTGCAAAGAAGCATGCCACTTATTATGGTATTGCCATGTCTGTCAAGCGTATCTGTGAATGTATTATGCGCAATGAGAAATCAGTGATGCCGGTATCTTCCATGATGCACGGTGAGTATGGCATTGAGGGAATGTGTCTGAGTATGCCGGCGGTTGTGGGAAGCGAAGGTGTCGAAAACCATGTGCCGATTACGATGAATGCAGAAGAGACACAGAAACTGCAGGAATCAGCAGCAACACTGAAAGAGATTATTGAAGATATTAAGTTGTAAAAAATGTTATTATAACTGTGAATGCAGCGAACAGCTGTATAGCCGATGATAGTGTCATAAAGCAGGCCGGGAGAACACATTTTGTGAAACTTCCGGCCTGCTTTATAATTTACGCGAGCAACGAGCCAAAGTCCGTGCTTGCACGAGACCTTGGCGACTGCCGCGATAACTTGAGAAACTCGCGAAGCGTGTTTCTCATAGTTTATTTTACTGTGGAATATCCGTTACCAGTGCATCGATATCAGCAGCCTTTGTGATGATGCCCATCTTCAGCAGCCAGTCAGCTGTATTCTGCCAGCTTTCTTTGTTGATAGTCAGGAAGTCAGCGCTGTTGTCAGCCATCAGAGGAAGAAGGATTTCCATACTCTTTTCTTCAACTTCTGAATCCAGAGGATAGTTGGCTTTGTCCTGGTTGTTAAGAAGAATCTGCAGGCAGCCCTGTGGATCATCGAGGACATCCTGGAAGCCTTTTCTGGAAGCGCGGATGAAGCGAGCCAGTTTGTCACTTTCGTTTTTGACCTGATTTTCACCGGTGACAAGGACAAGCTCTTCATAATCCGGACAGCCTTCTTTTGTAATATCGAAATAAGTCACGTCGTAGCCCTCTTTCTGAAGAGCTGGATATTCGTGGTTAATATAGGTACCGATGACAGCGTCTACATTGCCACTGATCAGGGATGTATTCAGGTCGAAGCCCACATCCTGCATCGTCACATCGTCATAGGAGAGTCCATTGTGTTCCATCATCGCTTTGACAAAATATTCATTGTCGACAGTGCCCGGATAGCCGATGATTTTGCCTTTCAGGTCTTTGGCACAGGTAATGTTGCTGGATTTCATAGACATGACGATGTTCAGCGGATGCTTCACAATCGTACCGAGAATTCTGACAGGAACATCCTGATTTGTTGCAGTAGAGATGATGTTTGGCTGGTAGTAGAGACCGGCATCCGCCTGTCCGGCCGCTGTCATCGTGATGGCATCATTTGTATTGGCCGGGAACTGTACATGTACATTCAGTCCTTCTTCCGCATAGTATCCTTTTTCAATGGCAGTGTAGATAAAGGAATGCACCGCATTCGGATACCAGTCAAGGACAATGCTGAAATCTTCAAGGTCACCGTTGGATGCTGTGCTTTCAGCAGCTTCTGAAGATGCTGTGTCAGTCTGTGTTTCAGCAGTACTTTCTGAAGCATTTGAAGCAGCCTCAGTAGTGGATGTGCCTGCGGAAGAATTGCCGCAGGCAGCCATGGAAAGCGTCATAGCAGCAGTCAGTAAAAGTGCATAAAATTTTTTCATCTTTTTCATAATATAACTCCTTTTTTATTAGTGATCGCTTAGAATTGACATCTAAACCACTGAATTATTGTTCTTCTTTCATAATACCCAGCATAGCTGCAAAAAGTGCGGTTTTCTCGGTAATTGTTGGAATATAGACCTTTTCCTCGGTTGTGTGCATGCCGGATTCCACAGGACCGAATGCGTCAACGGCCGGCACACCGAAGGAATAGAACCAGTTGGCATCTGTTGCTGTCGGTTCGGCAATTTCTTCCATGGTAATACCGAGGAGCTGACCTGCTTTTTCAGCAATCTGGAAAGCTTTGTGGCCCATTTCGTTCTTCTCAAGGGCAGGGAACAGAATACGGTGTGAAACAGTTGTTTCACATACAGGATCTTCGTTGGAAGCGGCCAGAGATTCGATATTGGCTTCGGCTTCGGCAAAGGAAGGACCATTGTCAGGAAGGCCTGCTACACAGAATTCCATATGGGCATCACCGGCAACGATACCATTCGGACGCCCGCCGGAGATTGGTGCTACATTATAGTAGATCTCTCTGTCATAGTCATTGAAGCTGTACAGCTTGAGAATCTTATGCGCCAGTTCCTTGACGGCACTGTGCCCTGCCATATAAGCACCGCCTGCATGGGCTTCAACACCCTTGATATCCAGAGCACCCAGGATAACACCTTTACGCTGGCTGACAACACCGTAACCTTTGTCTGTTTTGGCAGCGCTCTCGAAGATGTAAGCACATTCTGTACCAGGTGCTTCTTTCTCGAAGACCTTGCGGCTGGTAATGGAACCGATTTCTTCATCGCAGCTGTAGAGCATAACGATTTCTTTGTTTGGCAGTAAGCCTAATTCACTGGCGATCTTGACAGCATAGGCAGAAACGGCGAACCCGGCTTTGCAGTCACCGCTTCCCAGGCCGTGGAGCCAGTTGTCTTCATCGACATAAGGCGGGAATTTGGCAGCATAGCCAACAGGGAAGACGGTATCCATATGCGAATTCAGGATGATCTTGCCTTCCGGATGTTCCGGTTTGATGCGGGCGATCAGATGGGTGCCGCATCCTTCAAAGAACATTTCTTCCATTGTCACACCGGGGATGGTTTCAAGGACAGCCCGGGCCATATCAATGACCTGCCTATTGCCTTCCACATAATTCGACTCACTGTCAACGGAGGTGAAGCGCATCAGCAAATCTACCTGCTCCTGCAGATAACCTTCTGCTAATTCTTTGATTTTGTTGATATCCATTTGTAAAACTCCTTTCATAGAGGGTGTTGTTCTAAAGGTGTTCGATCATTGTATTTACAGTTCTTTTCGCCATGGGATCGCAATTCTTTCTATAATACCGACAATCGCGACGATCAACATAGCCACTGCGGATAATAAGACAATCGGGGCGAAGACACCGGCACCATCCAGCTGTGTCAGCATACGTTTGCTGAAATAACCAAGACCGCTTTGTGCACCCAGCCATTCTCCGATGGCCGCACCGATGATACTGATTGGAATCGCCATTTTGATGGCTGAGAAGAAATAAGGCAGTGCATTCGGCAGTTTCAATTTCATGAAAATATCCATTTTGCTGGCATTGAAACTGAGCATCAATTCCTCCATTTCACGTTTCGTGGACTGAAAACCGTCATAAACCGTGATAGTGATCGGGAAAAAGGTCATCAGTACTGTTACCAGAACTTTGCTCCAGATGGAATAGCCGAACCAGAGAACAAACAGCGGCGCAATGGCCGTTGTCGGGATCGTCTGGGAGGCGATGACCAGCGGATAAAGGGTACGGCGGATGCCTTCATGCATGTCCATGGCGATGGCCAATGCCAGACCCAGGACGATGGAGATGCCAAGACCGATGAAGGTAACGGACATGGTAGCCGGCAGATGCACCATGAACAGCGGTTCACGCAGTTCCCATAACTTCTGGATAACCTGGATCGGTGTCGGAAGAATATAGGCGGCATTGATGCCAAGTGCCAATGCTTGCCAGCCAATTAAAAGAAGAAAGAAGAGAATCAGCGGCGGTAAATATTTTCTCATATGATCACCTGCTTTCTCAACTGATCGATCAGATATTCTTTTAATTCGACAATCTCCGGTCGTCCCATATCATTGCGGTTTCTAGGATAATCCATGGGAACTTTTAGAACTTCCAGCTCATGGATCGGTGTCTGCTTGACCAGATAAATTTTGCTGGACATAAAGATGGCTTCCTCTACGTCATGGGTGATGAACATAATTGTTTTGTGGAAATGCTGCCATTGCTTCAGCAGCCATTCCTGCATGCTGATTCGGGTTAATGCATCCAATGCACTGAAAGGCTCATCTAAGAGCAGAAGATCAGCATCTGTTAAAAGTGTTCGGGCAAAAGAGATACGCTGACGCATACCGCCGGACAAATCCTTTGGATACTTGGCGGCATAATCAGAAAGTCCGACTTCCTTCAGAATATCAGAAACACGCTGTGTCTGCTCAGACGGCGGTACTTTGGCAATTTCCATGGGAAGGCATAAATTCTTCTCAATGGTGCGCCATGGAAAGAGCAGATCCTTCTGGGGCATATAGCCGGCAGCATGTTTCACGGAAGCAATATCCTGTCCGTTTAGAAGGATATTGCCGCTTTTCCTTTTCAAAAGGCCGTTGGTCAGCTTGAAGATCGTACTCTTTCCGCAGCCGCTGATACCGATAATGGAAATAAATTCCTCGGGTTCCACGGTAAAGGAAAGATCGTCAATGATATTGAAATCTTCGCTGTCATATTGAAAGGTGACATGTTGAAATTCTAACATTTTAGAATACTCCTTGGTAAAAGTTTTGCGTGCGGTCTAAAGCGTCATATTCCAGGCCATATCCCAGAAAAATGCTTCAAAGCGGCTGCATGTCCTGAAGATATCTTTGAGGTGGGCGATATCTGCTTCAGAACAGTGTTCACTGAGACGATCAACGGTGTCCAGGATGCTCTGGTTGCAGGCCACATATTCTTCAGAAACATAGCCTTTGATCCAGTCACCGTAGAATGGGTGGTCAGCGGCTCCCGGAATCTGATTCAGTGCTTCTCCGATCATCTGATAGCTCCATGAGCAGGAGAGAATGGAAACAAGCAGTTCCAGAATGCCTTCATTGTGTCCGACTTCCAGCATATAGTGGGTATAGGAAGTGTTCATGATAGAAGGCTTCACATTCGCTACTTCTTCCGGAGTAATGCCAAGGCGGGCCATATAGCCGCGATGGATGTCCATCTCACCGTTTAATGTGTCGTTCACAAGCTGTGAGAAGAACTGCATCATCTCCGGTTCACGGGACTTGACGATACCCAGGGCATAAACTCTGGCATAGTCATAGAGATAAAGATAGTCCTGGAGCATATAAAAACGAAAACGTTCCAGGGAAAGGGAGCCGTCACCGATGCCGGAGACAAAAGGGTGCTTCAGATAGCCGTCCCAGATCTCTTTGACGTCTTCGTATAAGATTTCTGTTAATTTCATAAATTTCCTCCTTCAACGAAGGTGTCTCAAAGAACTGTGAATTTATGGCAGGCCGTTCTCACTGCCAACATCTCGCAGCGGTACATAAGGCGTTAAAAGACAACGCCTGAGTACCGGCGGATGTTGAAGCACCTGCCCATAAATTGACAGTTCTTCGAGACACCATATAGTTTATTGAATGATGAATGATTGAGTTTAAATGTAAAAAAGGAGCTCTGCTAAGAAATGAAGCAGAACTCCCGATTAGGTACATGTGTATTCATTACTTATGGCTGCTTATAAAAAGATAATTGAGGCAATCAATCATCACAGCATATAACCATAAATAGTTCATTTACATTGCTTTCCTGCGTTGGGATTATCCACATCAAGTTCAAAGGGTCGGCACAGGCCTCTCAGCAATTAAGCACCCCTAGCAAATTCAGTTTTATTATACAGTATTTGTATACAAAAGTAAATAAAAAAATGAATTGATAAAGAAAGTTATTGTCTGTTTGCGAATTTTGTTTTATACTTTGCGTTATGAGAAGGTTAAGGGGAAATAGATCAAAGCAATATAACATCAAGCAAGGCTTGAACATTAGAGAGGAATTGACAGAATGAATCTTGATTACTACAAAACCTTTTATTATGTGGCTTTGAGTAAGAATTTTACGAAAGCTGCAGAGCTTCTTGGCAATAATCAGCCTAATGTAACCCGTTCGATGAATAATCTGGAGGCGGAGCTTGGATGCCGGCTGTTTGCGAGAAGCAACAGAGGGGTATCGTTGACACCGATTGGAGAACAACTATTTCAGTATGTGTCAGCAGCCATGAATAATCTGGAACAGGGAGAAGAGGAGATTAAGAAGACGCTGAATATTGAGAATGGGCTTGTGACTATCGGAAGTAGTGAGACGGCTTTAAGGTTAATGCTTTTGGAGCGATTAGGCAGTTTTCATGAAGAACATCCGAAAATCCATTTTCGAATTTCCAGTTATTCTACACCGCAGACTATACAGGCACTAAAAGAGGGCAAAATTGATTTTGCTGTGATTTCCACACCGGTGGACATAAAGAAACCGCTTCATAAAACACCGCTGATGAATTTTCAGGATGTTTTAATCGGCGGCTCGAAGTACAGAGAGCTGGCATCGAAGACGCGCAGTCTCAATGAATTGATGAGCTATCCATTTGTCTCACTTCCCCCGGAGACTGGGACAAGAATGTTTTATACACAGTATTTTATGAATCAGCATTTATCTTTTCATCCGGAGATTGAGGTGGCAGCCACAGACCAGATTCGTCTGATGGTTCGCTATAATCTGGGTATCGGTTTTTGCCCGGATGACCTGGCAGCAGATTACATTGCAAGGGGAGAGGTGTGCCAGATCCATCTTCAGGAAGAAATCCCCAAACGCCAGATTTGTCTGGTGACGGATGAATCAAAGGTATTAAGCTCTGCAGCCCGGCAGCTGAGAGATGCACTGGCAGCGGATGCCAGCTACAGGCCTTTTTTCTGTGATTGCTGAAGCGAAAGAACGTGTATAAAAAGAAAGAGTATATAGCTATTGAAGAGACAGCCGCCGGTTAAATACGAATCTTGCCGGCTGTCTGTCGTGATGTTTTCAAACGAGCCATGGCTCTGGCCAGTGAAGCGCTGGAATGGTAGTATTCCTGAATACTCTGTTTCTGACGCAGCTGTTCCAGAGCCCTTTCTTTGGCTTCTTCGGCACGGCGAACATCGATTTCTTCCGGTTTTTCTGCACTTTCTGTCAGCAAAATGACACGGTTGTTGGCAATCTGGACGAAACCGCGGCCAACATAACCGATATGCCAGGTACCGTCTTCTGTTTTATAACGCATTTCTCCGTCCGTGACGGCAATAACCATGGATTCATGGTGGGCTAAAATCTCTTTCTCACCGTCAAAAGCGGGAACGATCAGAGAGAGGCAGGGACCTTCATAGAAGACCCTGTCTGCTGCGATGATTCGCAGATTATACATATCACTCATTAGAAACGCCTGCCTTTCTATTTGACAGAAGCCTGTATTTTTTCAGCTGCACGTTTCACATCATCGATGGTGCCAACGTTAAAGAACGCATTTTCAGGGTAATCATCCATTTCACCGCTGATAATGGCTTTAAAACCACGAATGGTTTCTTCAATAGGTACATAAACACCTTTGATGCCTGTGAAGTTTTCTGCCACGTGGAATGGCTGAGAAAGGAATTTCTGGATCTTACGGGCACGGTAAACGGTAATCTTATCTTCATCGGACAATTCTTCCATACCCAGGATAGCGATGATATCCTGAAGGTCTTTGTAGCTCTGAAGAATTTCCTGTACCTTTCTGGCAACTTCATAATGCTCCTCTCCGACGATATCCGGTTCAAGAATTCGTGAGGAGGATTCAAGAGGATCGACGGCCGGATAAATGCCCTGTTCTACAATTTTTCTTGAAAGAACAGTTGTGGCATCCAGATGGGCAAATGTTGTTGCAGGAGCAGGGTCTGTTAAGTCATCGGCAGGTACATAAACGGCCTGTACAGATGTAACAGCGCCATTTTTTGTGGAAGCGATTCTTTCCTGAAGTTCACCCATTTCAGTAGCCAGTGTCGGCTGATAACCAACGGCAGAAGGCATACGGCCAAGCAGCGCAGATACCTCGGAACCTGCCTGGGAGAAACGGAAGATATTATCGATGAACAGAAGGACATTTCGGTGCTCCTGATCACGGAAATATTCAGCCATTGTCAGACCGGTTTCAGCGACACGCATTCTGGCACCAGGCGGCTCATTCATCTGACCAAACACCAGGGCTGTTTTTTCAAGAACACCTGAAGCTTTCATTTCGGACCAAAGGTCGTTGCCTTCACGGGAACGTTCACCAACACCGGTGAAGATAGAGTAGCCACCCTGTTCAGCTGCGATATTACGGATCAGCTCCTGGATAAGGACTGTTTTACCAACACCGGCACCGCCGAACAGACCGATTTTACCGCCTCTGGCATATGGTGCCAGAAGATCGATAACTTTGATACCTGTTTCAAGCACTTCAGCTACAGGATTCTGATCTTCGAAAGCAGGAGGATCTCTGTGAATAGACCATTTCTCCACATCTTTTAATTCTTCGCCGCCATCAATGGTTTCACCTGTGACATTGAAAAGACGGCCAAGGGTCTGTTCGCCGACAGGAACTTTGATACCGCCGCCGGGAGCAATAACTTCCATATCACGGTAAAGACCTTCACTGGCGGAGAGCATAACACAGCGGACTGTGTGATTACCGATATGCTGTGAAACTTCCATGATACATTTCTGGCCATTATTATCAACTTCAAGGGCATCCTTGATATATGGAAGATCATCATCTTCGAATTCTACATCGACAACAGGTCCCATGACCTGTACAATTTTTCCTTTTTTCATATCGGACACCTCCTTTTAATTTTTTCCTTTTTTCTGAGCCTTGGCACCGGCAATGACCTCAGTGATTTCCTGAGTAATAGCGGCCTGTCGGGCTCTGTTATAAAGTGTTCCAAGCTCCTGAAGAATAGCAGATGCGTTATCAGCGGCAGCCTGCATCGCCATCAGACGGGCATTCTGCTCACTGGCATAAGCTTCTACAAGGGCACTGTAAATATAACCGACGATATAATCCGGTACGATCTGTCCCATGACGGCTTCCGGCGACGGTTTCATGGCGATATGTTCCATCGGAAGATCGACGGGGATATCTTTGATCATGAAATCCGGACGTTCAAGGGGAAGAAGACGCATGAACTGTGCTTCTTCTGTCATGGCATTTTTCATGCTTGTGTAGACCAGATAGATTTCATCTACCTTTTTTGTACGATAAGCATCGATCAGTGTCTCAGAAATATTTCTGGCACGGCTTAATGTCGGATTCTGAATGGTATAGTGGAACTGGTGGGCAATCGGTAATTTTTTCTGTTGGAAATAATGTCTGCCGATTTCACCAATGACATATAATTTTGCGTTTTTATCGTTTTGAATATGCTCTTCAGCCAGCTTGAGGATATTGTGGTTGTAGGCACCGGCCATACCTTTATCCGCAGTGACGACCACATAGGCACGGCGAATGGTATGCTCATCTATGACAGCATTCGGATCACGGAAGTATTCTGAATGCATTTCGGGAAGATGACGAAGGATTCGGCTCATGGTGGACTGAAGGGTATAGAAATACGGTTCTGTATTTGCTAACGCTTTTTTTGCTCTTCTCAGTTTCGACGAGGAAATCATATACATGGCATTGGTGATTTTCATCGTGTCCTGTATACTTCTCATTCTGTCTCTGATTTCTCTGGCATTTGCCATATCAGATACGCCTCCTTCCTGTCTTACTGCTGTTTGAAGGCTTCAGCGGCTTCATCAATCTGCTTTTTCAGTTCATCTGTCAGCTGACCACCTGTCTGAATGGCTTCACATATATCTGCATGCTGCAGATCAAACCATGCCAGAAGGTCATTCTGGAATTTCTTGACAGATTTGAGCTCCACATCATCAAAGTAACCTTTGTTAGCCAGATGAAGGGTAATAACCTGCTGGTTCAGCTGAAGCGGTTTACCGAGCGGCTGCTTCAAAAGCTCAAGAAGGGCATGGCCGTGTTTTAACTGTTGCTTTGTAATATCATCCAGATCAGATGCGAACTGGGTGAAAACTTCCATCTCACGATACTGCGCCAGATCGATACGGATACTGCCGGAAGCTTTCTTCATAGCGCTTGTCTGAGCAGCACCGCCGACACGGGATACAGACAGACCAACGCTGACGGCAGGACGCATACCTGAGAAAAACAGATGGCTTTCAAGGAAAATCTGACCATCTGTAATGGAAATAACATTGGTTGGAATATAAGCGGATAAGTCACCGGCCTGTGTCTCAATAATAGGGAGGGCTGTTAATGATCCGCCGCCAAGTTTTTCACTGAGTCTGCTGGCACGTTCCAGAAGACGGGAATGCAGATAGAACACATCACCGGGATAGGCTTCACGTCCGGGAGAACGTTCCAGCAAAAGGGAGATGGCTCTGTATGCAACGGCATGTTTACTCAGATCATCATAGACGATCAGGGCATCCTGACCTTTGTACATAAAGTATTCTGCCAGTGCTGTACCTGCGTATGGTGCGATGTACTGAAGAGAAGATGAGTCGCTGGCCATGGAAGCCAGGACGATGGTATATTCCATGGCACCATGTTTTTCCAGGTTGTTGACAACTCTTGCAACGGTAGAAGCTTTCTGACCGATGGCAACATAGACACAAACAACGCCTTTGCCTTTCTGGTTGATAATTGTATCTTCTGCAATAGAAGTTTTACCTGTCTGACGGTCACCGATGATCAATTCACGCTGACCACGGCCGATTGGGAACATGGAGTCAATGGAAAGGATACCTGTTTCCAATGGTGTATCAACAGGCTGACGATCAATGATCGCCGGTGCCGGTTCCTCGATGGCGCGATATTCAGTGGAAGCAATATCACCTTTGCCGTCGATAGGTTCACCCAGGGCGTTGACAACTCTTCCTTTAAAGGCATCACCAACAGGGATGCCGGCTCTTTTGCCTGTACGGATGACCTTGCAGCCTTCACGAATGGATTCGTCGTGACCAAAAAGGATACAACCGATTTCATTTCGACGGATATTCTGTACCATACCTTTGACGCCGCCATCGAAGACAACGATTTCGCCGTACATCGCATGGTCGATACCGTAAACTGTGGCAATACCATCGCCAACCCAGATGACTTCACCGGTCTCTTTGGCTTCATTGTCCCAGTCGTAATTTTCTATTTCATTTTTTATAATCGATATAATATCGTCTGCACTAATGACACTCACATTATCACCTCTTTCAGAGTTTTAAATCTGTCCGACGGCATCCTTCAGCTGACGGATGCGTGCTGCAAAGGTCCAATCGTATTCTTCATTGCCGATACGGATGCGCACACCGCCCAGGAGAGAAGGGTTTATACTGATCTGATAAATCAGCTCTTTGCCGGGATACTTCCGTGAGAGGAAAGCTTTGATTTCATTTTCTTTTTCCGGGGACGGTGTTTTGGCAAAAACACATTCGACCCGTACACGGTTGTGGGCAGTATCCCAGATTTTCTGCCATTCAGCATAGATGTCTGCCAGTTCTTCAATTCCGCCGTCATTGCACATGACCTTGTAAAAGTTGATCAGATGGCGGGGAAGACCTGAGCCGTCGAAGACGCGTTCAATCAGATGATGCTTTTTCTCAGATGTCACAAGAGGACTCCGAAGAACGTTCAAAAGTGCAGGAACTTTTTCTGTGATCTCACGGGCAGTCTGAAGTTCTTCAGACGTAATACCCAGCTCATACAGAACAATTGCATTATTTACCGCTCTTTGCGTCATACTGATCACCTGTCATAATAATTTTCTTTGCAGCCAGCATGGCAATATCCATGATCTGTGACTGCAGTTCTTTCTTGGCATTTGCCTGTTCTTTTTCAATATCTTCACGGGCCTGAGCCAGCATTTTGACTCTTTCAGCCTCTGTATCAGCAATCGCCTTGCTGTGTTCTTTTTCGGAACGAACACGGGCAGCTGCGATAATATCGGCGGCCTGTTCTTTAGCAGTGTCAAGCTGCTGCTCATAGTCGGCTTTCATTTTGTTGGCTTCATCCTGCGTTTTCTGTGCAGCATTAAATTGCTGCCTGATCATTTCGTTTCGCTGCTCGATCACACCCATAACCGGCTTGATCAGAAAATGCCGAAGTGCAACAAAAAGGACAAGGACATTGACGACGGTCCAGAAGATTGTCCAGGGTTCCAAACTTAACATAGCTGCACCTGCCTCTCATTCTTACTGTTCCATAAGTTCTATTAAATATCGCAATAATTATTTCAGGAAAAGAATGATCAACAGGGCAATAACGAAACCGTAAATAGCCGTTGCTTCGGCAAGGGCACAACCAAGAAGCAAAGATTTACTGATTTTGCTTTCTGCTTCAGGCTGTCTTGCGATAGCGTCTACTGCGGAAGAAGTTGCTTTACCGATACCAACACCGGCACCAATACCTGTTAATACTGCAATACCTGCACCAATTGCTACGAATAATGTTGCTGACATAATAACTCGCTCCTTTTCTTTTAAAATTGACGGATCATTGAGGATCAGTCGATAGCTTCTTTAATAAATAATGCGGTCAGGAATACAAAAACGTATGCCTGGATCAGCCCGTCGAATATATCGAAGTAGCAGCTGAATACCGCCGGCAGGATGGCCGGGACGACCATCTTCAGCAATTCCATAATGACAAACGAGCCAAGAACGTTGCCGAATAATCGCATACATAATGAAAGTGGTCTGATGAAAATCTCAAGGATGTTGATCGGTAAAATGACAACCATCGGTTCTGCGAAGCTTTTCAGCCAGCCGCGGCCGCCTTTAGCCAAAACACCAGACAGCTCGATCAAAATGATGCTGAGAATTGCCAGTGAAGCCGTTACATTGATATCCTTTGTCGGTGGTTTGAAACCGAGAATGCCGATGAGATTGGCAATACCGATATAAATTCCCACACTCATTAAATAAGGAATAAAACGTTTGCCTTTCTCGTCAAGGATATCTTCGAAGAAGCTATAAATACCACTGACAGCCGTTTCAAGAAGCAGCTGTCCTTTACCTGGGTTTGTGACCTTCAGGTTTCTGACAAAAATCGCACACAGGAGAATCACAACAGCCATGATTAACCATGTTACAAAAATTGATTCAGCCACCGGTATGCCGCCGAAAATCGGAATCGTAAAAGCTGTATCACAGTTTAATTCTTCCATGAGATTTTTTACCAGCTCATCCATATTTATTCACTTCCTTTTCACTTCCCTCTCGGGCTGTTCACAATTTTAGTCTCGTCAAAGGCAATTGTCAAATGTCGATAATAAGATGAAAATTCACAAATCGAACACAGCTTTGTGGATATTATGCCCTAAAAGTGTGTTTGAGTTACATTTTAATTAGTAAAATTTGATTAACAGTCTGCAGAAGAGAATTAATTTTCTTCTATTTGACCTGTATTAGAATTGTGAAACTTTATGGAATATAATCATGATACATCTTTGATATGTCAGAATTGTTTGAAGAATAGTAGACAAATAAGAAAAGTGTGTCGGAAATTCTACACACTTTTCTGCAAAAAAATAAAAAATATGGTAACTGTTCAGAGCCAGCCTCCAAAATGCTACGCATTTCGTCGGTGTGGCGTATCCGCCAAATAAAATTTCAAAAACAGTTTTAAAAATGCAAGCATTTTATACCTGTTTTTTGTAATTTTGCTTGGCTCTGAACAGTTACAAAATATGAATGGCTTAAAGGGTAAAATCCTTGAGGAAAAACAAAAATCTTACAGAACAGAAATGGTGTCTCCTATATGGATGGTTCCTTCCTTGATGACTTTGGTAAAAATTCCCTGGGTAGGCATGATGCACTTGCCTACTTTCTGCTGAATGGCACATCCTTTGTGGCATTCCTTGCCAATCTGGGTAACTTCCTGAATGGTTTCACCAATCTGAAGACGAGTGCCCACAGGCAGTTCATAGAGACAGATGTCCTTTGTTGTCAGATTCTCTGCAAATTGCCCCGGCGTCAGGTCTTCAACACCCATTTCAGTCATGATGTCGATACTCTCCTGAGCCAGAAGGCTGATCTGGCGGTGCCAGTTGCCGGCGTGGGCGTCCCCGACAATGCCGTGATCGCATTTGCAGATGGCAGTGTCAACAGGGGTTTTAACCACACCTTTTTCTTTGGATATGTTGATAGATGTAATGGTGCCTTTGATCATATGTTGATAACCTCGTTTTCGTTGTATTTGAATAGGTATATTATACTTTTATTTGCACAAAGAAGCTAAATGTCCGGTGATATGCGGAGGGTTACTGCTGTGTGAAATGGCCGGATTTGCCGCCGTCTTTCTCGATTACCCGCAGATTTGTGATATGCATGCCACGGTCTATAGCTTTGCACATGTCATAAATGGTCAGTGCAGCAGCTGAAACGGCATGCAGGGCTTCCATTTCCACGCCGGTCTGGCCGGTTGTTTTGACGGAGGCCTTGATGTGGACGGCATTTTCCTCTGTGTCGGTCTCAAAATGGATATCAATGCCTGACAGCATCAGAGGATGGCACATCGGGATGATTGCGGATGTCTGTTTGGCAGCCATAATGCCGGCTACCTGGGCGACAGCCAGTACATCGCCTTTCTTGATCTGTCCGTCGATGATGGCCTGTAAGGTCTCCGGCTGCATATAAATACTGCCGGCGGCCACAGCGATTCGATGCGTGATGGCTTTCTCGGAGACATCCACCATTCGGGCACGTCCCTGGTCATTGATATGTGTAAGAGGCATAAAAACCTTCTCCCTTCAATAGATATGTTGAAATTCGATAGCTGCAATATAGACCATTATAGCTGAAATGAGAAGAAAAATCAAAAAATTTCATAAACTTTAGCGCAATGGTATTGATTTTATAAAAGGGACGCTTTAAAATAGGAAGATGCGGGATAAGATGTCTTGTCAGCAGGACAGAATCCTGTATGTTTTTGACGTTGACAGAAGATGATTGATAGATGAAGAAGGAGGCATGCCTTATGGCAAAGATCGATATTATTTCCGGTTTCCTTGGAGCAGGAAAGACAACACTGATTAAGAAGCTTCTTAGCGAAGCATTAAAGGGGCAGCAGGTTGTCCTGATTGAGAATGAATTTGGTGAAATCGGCATTGACGGCGGATTTTTAAAGGATGCAGGTGTGAACATCACAGAGATGAACTCCGGTTGTATCTGCTGCTCACTGGTTGGTGATTTTGGTACAGCACTGAAGGATGTGATCACGAAGTTTAATCCTGACAGGATCATCATTGAACCATCAGGTGTCGGCAAGTTATCAGATGTTATCAAAGCCGTTCAGGGTGTGGCAGAAGATGCACCGATTGAACTGAACAGCCTTGTAACAGTTGCAGATGCCAACAAGTGCAAGATGTATATGAAGAACTTCGGTGAGTTCTACAACAACCAGGTTGAGAGCGCACATACCATCGTGCTCAGTCGTACCCAGAATATGAAGCAGGACAAGTTGGAAGCCTGTGTTGCTATGATCAGAGAACACAACAAGGACGCGGCAGTGATCACAACACCTTGGGATGAACTGACAGGTGAACAGCTTTTAGCGGCTATGGAGAAACCAGTGTCTCTGGCTGATATGGTGATGGCTGAAGAGGATATCTGCCCTGTATGTGGCGGACATCATGATCACGACCATGATGATCACGAGGATCATGACCATGAGCATCATCATGACCACGAGGATCATGACCATGACCATCATCACGACCATGACGAGCATCACCATGATCACGATCATGACGAGCATTGCGGCTGCGACCACGACCATGATCACGAGCATCATCACGACCATGATGATCATTGTGGCTGCGGACATGACCATCATCACCATCATGCAGATGAAGTGTTCACAAGCTGGGGCAAGGAAACACCTCGCAAGTATACAAAGGAAGAAGTGGAGACAATCCTCAAGGCACTTGCAGCGGAGAACAATGAATACGGCATTATCCTTCGTGCAAAGGGCATGCTGCCAAGCCCGGACGGTACATGGATCTACTTCGATATGGTTCCTGAAGAATACGAGATCCGTGAAGGACAGCCTGAATACACAGGCCGTCTCTGTGTGATCGGCTCCAAGATTGATGAGACTAAGCTTGAGAAGTTGTTTATGCTGTAATTACAGCTGATAATCCTATAAAGTCACATATAAAAGACAGATATCCTATAAAAAGTTGCATATCTGTCTTTTTTTATTTTAATTTTCCAGTAAAATGGTGTATGATAGTACTGTGTGAAAAAAATAACTTAACATTTTTTTACATACATGGGGAAAAGAGAGCAGGTAAAAGGGGAGAAACGCATGAACATTCAGTACATTATCGATCATATTGATGAAGTTGTCGCTATTTTTGATCATGAGGGAGTCGTATATATGTTAAATGAGAAGGCACATGAATTGCTGCCTTTTGATTTAAATGATGTTTTGCACAAGAATGTGCAGGTGGTCAGAGAAAAACATTATGTCGATGGTCCAACGGTCATTGAGGAAGTTATTCAGAAAAAGGACACAGTATACAGAAATATTTTGTATAATGGGAATAAGTTGATTTCTTATACAGGCAATCCTGCTTTTAACAGGAGAGGAGAATTTGTGGGCGGTGTATTGACTGGGCGTGATATGAGCTTGCTGATGAAACTGTATCATGAGAATGAAGAAAACAGTGTAAAAAATGAGGAAGTCATTGGAAAGAGCAAATCTATGCTGGCAATTAAACAAATGATACGCAAAGTTGCAAAAACGGATGTGCCGGTTTTTATTACCGGAGAATCAGGCGTTGGCAAGGAAGTTGTTGCTCAGGCTATCTGGAAAAGCAGCAGAAGAGTTGATAAACCCTGTATATCGATCAACTGTGCGGCGATTCCATCTGATCTGATCGAGTCGGAACTCTTTGGATATGAAGAGGGGGCCTTTACAGGTGCCAAGCGCAGTGGCAAAAAGGGATTATTTGAGAAAGCCAATGGCGGAACCGTCTTTTTGGATGAAATTGGTGAGCTGCCGAAGAATGTTCAGAGCAAACTGCTTCGTGTGATCCAGGAAAAAGAACTGACGCACGTGGGCGGCAGTCAGGTGATTCCATTGGATATACGTTTTATATCTGCAACGAATCTTCCACCGGAGCAGCTGCGGTCTGAAAAGTATTTCAGACAGGATCTTTATTTTAGATTGAGTGTTATACCAATTGCTATTCCACCGCTTCGGGAAAGAAGAGAGGACATTATTCCACTGGCTGATTATTTTCTTGATAAATTTAATGATAAATATAAAAAAGCACTTCAGTTGTCGCAGAAGCTGGCAGACAGAATGAAAGTCTATGATTGGAACGGCAATGTGAGAGAATTAAGAAACGTGATGGAGCGATTGGCCGTCATTTCTAATAACAAAGAACTGCAGGTAGAAGATTTTGAAATGGTTATTCATTTTGATTATTATGATGATGCTGAAGAGGAGGGTGTTAGGATCAAAGGCATGATGACGTTGGAAGAGGCTTACAGACAGTGTGACCAGATATTGATTCCAAGAGCTATGGGAAAGTCAAAGTCTGCGAATCAGGCAGCAGAAATGTTGAATATAGATCGGTCAACACTTTACAGAAAAATGAAAAATTGTGACAGGTAAATGACAAAGAAACTTTCTTGCATGAGTATATGTTAGAAAGTTTCTTTTTTTGTGCAGTGTAGAATTAATTTGCATGCCAATAATTGTTAAAAAATGCGCAATATGGCGCGAACACGCCACAATAATCGCACTGATGCGACAAACAAATGTTTGTGAAATGGAAAATAATAGAAATATATGGAAAAGTTTGGATAGAAAAGCGAGAAAAATGTCTAAATAAGCCTGAAAATAGTGAGAAAAAGCCCAAGTATTCATTAAAAATGGAAAAAGATAAAAAAATAACAAATCTGGCACGCCGATTGCTCTATATAGAGACATAAAAATAAAAAAAGGAGAGGAAAAAATGGAAAAGAAAAAGTTGGCGTTTATTGAAGTAGCGGCCGTTTGGTTCGGCACTCATGCGGGTGGGGGATTTGCGACAGGAAATCAGACAAAGAATTTCTTTGTTGTTGGGGGATGGAACAGTTTGTGGATGCCGCTCGTCAGTATTCTGATTATCGGGCTTGTCTACAGAGCATCTATGATCAAAGCATTGGAAGCAGATACCTATGATTATCGAAGCTGGTCAAAGGCCATGTACAAACCGAGCAAAGTGATGCCTGTCATCTATGAGATTTTATATCTGACGGTTGCAATCTGCGGCATCAGTGCTTCAATTGCCGGCGGTGCTTCATTATTTCAATCTTATGGTCTGCCATATGTAGCGGGAATCCTGATTATTGGTGCGATTTTCTTTGTTTTATCGATTTTTGGAGCGAACCTGATCAGAAGAGCCTCCACGGTCATGACCGTTGTGATGGCAGTATTGATGATTCTCATCTGTATCATTGGTTTGCAAGCACATGCACCGGAGTTGGCATTGAGTATTCAGCAGCATGAAAGCGCATCGCTCGGCACATCTGTTTGGGCACTGCTGAAATATGCAGGTTATCAGTCTGTGGTGCTGGCGATTGTGGTTGCTGTTTGTAAGCCGCTTGGAAACAGTAAAGAAGTGAACAAATCTGTTCTTGTGGGATATGTGATGAATGCTGGTATTCTTTGGCTGTCAACGATTATGCTGTTCGCATGGAAAGATCAGATTGCAGGAACAACTCTTCCGACATTGACAGTAATCCAGTCGTTGGGAATTAGCTGGCTGCAGATTGCCTATATTGTTGTCTTGTTCCTGGCCTTTGTTTCTACAGGAACGACCTGTACCTTTGCTTGTGTCACACGATTTGAAAAGGTTGTTAAATTCAGCAAAAACGTTACCGTTGTTCGTGCCGTACTTTCAATTGTCATTATGGTACTGTGCATGCTGATTTCAACCGTGGGATTGGATGTCATCGTATTAAAAGGATATGGAATGGCAGGTATCCTGGGAATACCATTTGTCATTATTCCAGTTATTGCCATTAATTTATTCGGAAAGAAAAAACAGGTGAGTCAGACTGCGGTTAATCCGTCAATGGAAGAAGAAATATAATTTTTACATATAACAAGTTGTTTCATTTTCAAAAAGAAAGAAGGAATAAAGATGAGTATGATTATGGAAGGTATCAGAGTTGTGGAATTTGCCAATTTTATTGCAGCGCCAAGCTGCGGCAAGAACCTGGCCGACTGGGGCGCTGAAGTCATCAAAGTGGAGCCGGTAAGCGGTGATATTGTCAGAATTATGGGTACGCAGTATCATGCACCTGCAGAGGCTGATGAAGCACCTCTGTTTGAACTGGAAAATGGTATGAAAAAAGGTGTGGCTATCAATACAAAGGATCCTGAGGGTAAACAGCTGTTGATCGATCTGATTGGAACAGCGGATGTATTTCTTACAAATGTCAGAGAGCGGTCCCTTGAGAAGGATGGACTTGACTGGAAGACTTTGAGCGCTTTATATCCGAAACTGATTATGGCACAGGTTCTGGGTTATGGTGAAAAAGGTCCGATCAAAGACAGACCGGCTTTTGACTATACAGCTTATTTTGCAAGAGGCGGTATTGCATGGTCCATGCAGGAAAAGGGTACTTCCCCATCCAACACGGTTGCAGCTTTAGGTGATCATTATGCAGGTGTACAGCTGGCGGGCGGTATTGCGGCAGCTTTGTATAACAGAATGCGTACTGGAAAGGGTGAAAGAGTGACAACATCCCTTTTCCAGACAGCTATTTACGGTATGGGTATCATGATCACTACGGCACAGTATGGCAATAAGATGCCGATTTCAAGAAAGAAGCCTAACAGTCCGGTTGCCAATTTCTATGAATGTGCAGACGGTATGTGGCTTCAGCTGGCGATGCTGCAGTATGATAAAGGTCTTCCGAACTTTGCAAAAGCACTGGAAATGCCTGAACTGCTTGAAAATCCAAAATTTAACAACTTCAAGTCGGCAATTGATAATGTGGAAGAACTTGTTCAGATTTTTGATGCAAAATTCAAAACAAAAACAAGAGCAGAATGGGAAGAGATTCTTGAACAGGCGGATATTCCTTATGAAAGAATCCAGACCTGTGAAGATATTCTTGAAGATCCACAGGTATGGGAGAATGAGTATGCCATCAGAATGAAATACAGAAATGGTCATGAAGGTGTTCTGACCACTACACCAGTTCATTTTGAGAGCATGCCTGAGAGAGACTATCAGTTGTCTCCGAAGATTGGTCAGGACAATGATGAGATCCTGGGTGCAATTGGTGTGACAGAAGAGAAACTTGCAGCGCTTAGAGAAAAGAAAGTTATCGTTTAAACATAGAGAGGGTAGTTATGTATTCATTAGGTGTAGATATTGGCTCAACAGCATCGAAGGGCATTATCCTGGATGAATCAGGTAAAGTTGTATCCAGTTCAATTATATTTTCCGGTACGGGCACAAGCGGCCCGTCCCGGATGCTGAATCAGTTATTTTCCAATGTGGGATTAACAAGAGATGAAATGGATGCGGTTGTTGTAACCGGTTATGGAAGAAATTCTTTTGAGGGCGCAGATAAACAGATCAGTGAATTGAGTTGTCATTCCAGAGGCGTTCATCATCTCTTGCCAAATGCCAGGACCATTATTGATATTGGTGGTCAGGATGTGAAAACATTAAAATTAGACCAGGCAGGAAGATTGGCAAATTTTGTTATGAATGATAAATGTGCGGCAGGAACAGGCAGGTTCCTTGATGTTATGGCCAAGGTATTGGAAGTGGACATCAATGAACTGGCTGAACTTTCAGAAAAAGCCACAGAAAAAGTATCTATCAGCAGCACATGTACCGTTTTTGCAGAATCTGAGGTGATTTCACAGCTGTCGAAAGGTGTCAAAAAAGAAAATATCATTGCCGGCATTCATGATTCTATTGCATCCAGAGTTGCTGGATTGGCAAAAAGAGCGGGTATTGAAGATGATCTGGTGATGGTTGGAGGCGTTGCTGATAATTATGGCATTGTCAGGGCGATTGAAGAACATTTGGGTCACAGAATCATTGTACCGAAGAATGCACAGCTGACAGGTGCCCTTGGGGCTGCGTTATATGCAATGGATATTGCGAAAAAGAAATAAGAATGGAGGGACTATTATGGGAATGGCCAAAAAGGTTGTGTCAGAATTACTGGCTAAACAATATGAGAATGCATGGGAAGCAAAGAAAAGAGGAGAACCGGTAGGCTGGGCTACATCTATTTTCCCACAGGAAATTCCGGAGTCATTTGGCTTATGTATCTGCTATCCGGAAAATCAGGCAGCAGGTATGGGCGCAAAAAAAGAGTCCATGGCTAACATTGAAGTGGCCGAAAGCGCCGGATATTCGATTGACCTCTGTGCCTATGCCAGAAATAACATCGGATTTTATCTGAGGGGCGGCAATGAAGAAAGTGAGCTGAATATGCCGATGCCGGATTTTCTCCTTTGCTGCAACAATATCTGTAATCAGGTTATCAAGTGGTACGAAGATCTGTCCATTGAACTGGATATACCGCTGATTATGATTGATACATGTTATAACATTGAAGATGAAATGAGTCAGAGTCGTATTGACTATTTGAAGGCACAGTTTGAAGAAGCAATTCATCAGCTGGAGATCATTTCAGGTAAAAAATTTGATCCGGAAAGATTTTCGGAGGTTATGCGGACATCAATTGAAAACGGACGTTTATGGAAGGAAGCTATGAGTCTTCCGTGCCATATACCATCACCGATGAATGGTTTTGACCTTTATAATTATATGGCACTGGCTGTCTGTGCAAGAGGCAAAAAAGAGACAACAGAAGCCTATAAGCTGTTATACAAAGAATTGTCCGAGGCCATAGAAGAAGGAACTTCTTCATTCAGAGGTGAAGAAAAATATCGTATTATGATGGAAGGCATTCCTTGCTGGCCACATCTTGGTTACAAGATGAAAGCCATGGGTAAGCTGGGCGTCAATATGACAGGTTCTGTTTACCCGGATGCCTGGGCACTGAATTATGAAGCGGATGATCTGGATGGCATGGCCAGAGCTTACAGCATTATGCTGAACAATATTAATATAGAGGGTATGGCAAAACTGAGAACCACAGCTTTGACGGACGGACAGTGTGACGGTGCCCTTTATCATATGAATCGAAGCTGCAAACTGATGTCGTTCATTCAGTATGAAATGGCCAGAATTGCAGCAGACGAGACAGGACTGCCATATACAGGTTTTGATGGTGATCAGGCAGACCCTAGAGGATTCGCACAGGCACAGTTTGATACAAGACTGCAGGGACTTGTAGAGATTATGGAAGAAAGAAAAGAAGTAAAGGAGGGATAGAAGCCATGACAAAGTTTGATGAGATTATTGAAAGTTTATCCGCTGTTATTCAAAATCCCGAAAAAGTTGTACAGGATTATAAAGAAAAAACAGGCAAAGGCGCTATCGGATGTTTCCCTATATACACACCGGAGCCGTTGGTACATGCTGCAGGTTATCTTCCTGTCGGCGTGTGGGCAAGTCATCAGGAATCTGAGCTGGTGAAACAGTATTTTCCGGCATTTGCATGTCCGATCATGGCATCTAATCTGGAATTAGGACTTCGTGGAAAATTTGACTGCCTGAGTGCAGTGATTATTCCATGTATGTGTGATACGCTGATCTGTACAGGCCAGAACTGGAAGAGGGCGATTCCACAGGTGCCGTATATCGGTTTTGTTCATCCCCAGAACAGAAAAATGAAAGCAGGCATGGATTTTCTGATTGCAGAATATACAACTGTTAAAGAAAAGATTGAAGCTGTAACCGGAGAGAAAATCACCAATGAGGCACTGATGAACAGCATTAAAGTCTATAATGAACATAATGAAGCCATGAGACAGTTCATAGAAACCGCAGCGGATTATCCATCGGAGATCACGCCTTCTGTCAGAAATATTGTTTTCAAGAGTGCTCAGTTTATGTTGAAAGAGGAACATACAGCAAAAGTGAAAGAATTAGTGGATGAACTGAAGAAGAAGACACCGCAGCCATTTGATGGACTGAAAGTGCTGGTTTCCGGTATCTCTGATGATTCAGAAGATTTGTTTAAAGTGTTTGATGATAACAAGATTGCTGTTGTGGCAGATGATCTTGCACAGTGTACAAGACAGTACCGTTCGGATATTCCTTTGGATTCTGAAAATCCGATTGAAAACCTGGCAAATGCATGGCGTATATTTGAAGGATGTTCTCTGGCTTATGATCCAAAGAAAACAAGAGGTAAAATGATCGCAGAGGATTGTAAAAAATTCAAAGCAGACGGCGTTATTTTCTGTATGATGAAATTCTGTGATCCGGAAGAATATGATTATCCGATCATCAATAAGATGGTGACGGATGCAGGTATTCCGACTGCTTATATTGAATATAACTCCCAGAGTGTGGTGGATGAACAGATCAGAACAAGAATTCAGACTTTTGCAGAAATTTTATCTGCTAATAAAATTTAAATCAGTGGCAATTTGAAAGGAGAGCGAAAATGGGATACGTTTTAAATGAGGAGCAGAGAGATATTGTAAAAATGGTGGCAGATTTTGCGTCAAATGAGATTAAACCTAGATGCGCAGAGTGGGATGTTTCAGGTGAATTTCCAATGGATCTGTATAAAATGGCCTTTGAAATGGGACTGCACTGCATGGAGATCCCGGAAGAATTTGGCGGCGGCGGTATTGATTATTATACAACATCTGCGTGTTATGAAGAGCTTGCCAAAGCGGATGCAGGTTTTGCAGTCAGCATTGCAGCAACAGGCCTTTCATTAAAACCGGTACTTCTGTATGGTACAGATGCACAGAAAAAGATGTATGCAGATGTCATCTGCCCGGGAGGCTGGGGCGCATTTGCCCTGACTGAACCGGAAGCCGGTTCGGATGTTGCCGCCGGCAAGACAACCGCAAAGCTGGTTGGCGACGAATATATTATCAACGGCAGAAAATGCTTCATTACCAACGCAGGCGTGGCTGATATCTTTGTTGTATTTGCAACAGTGGATCGCTCCCTGGGACATAAGGGACTGACAGCATTTATTGTCAAAGCGGATACACCGGGAATCACAACAGGACACGAAGAAAACAAGATGGGTATCCGAGGTTCCAATACATGTGATGTTGTGTTTGAAGATGTGCATGTTCCGGCAGAAAATATGCTTGGAAAAGTTGGACAGGGATTCAAGATCGCCATGGATACACTGGATCTTGCAAGACCGTTCGTAGGCTCAATGGCTGTTGGTATTGCCCAGAGAAGTATGGAAGAAGCCATTGCCTATGCAAAACTCAGAAAGACATTCGGCAAACCGATCATTGCCAATCAGGCCATTCAGTTCAAACTGGCAGATATGGATATTAAGATTGAAACTGCAAGAAATTCTGTAATCGGCTGCTTAAATAACTATTACGCAGGCTTGCCGTATGCACGTGAAGCAGCTATTGCAAAATGCTATGCTGCAGATATCTCCGTTGAGTGTGCATTGGAGTCAATCCAGATTTTGGGCGGTTACGGCTACAGCAGAGAATATCCGGTTGAAAAACTGCTTCGTGATGCAAAGATTTTCCAGATTTTCGAAGGTACGAACGAAGTTCAGAGAATCGTTGTATTTGGCCAGCTGTCAAAGAAATATCAGTAGAAGTAAAATCCATATTGTTCATAATTTATTAAAGTAAAAATTCTCCCTTTTATCTAAAATATAAAGAGGCTGCTGTTATAATGAATCAGGCATTATAGCAGCAGCCTTTTCGACTTGAATTTCATAGATTTATTTGATATGATAATGAATAGCAAAAGAAATATGAATAAATAGAAAGTTTGGTGATAGAGATGGATAAACTGGAAGTACCGGTATACCTGATAACAGGTTTCCTTGAGAGCGGTAAGACTTCTTTCCTTCAGGAAATCTTTGAAAGTGGTGAATTTGCGGATGGTGAGAGAGGGCTTTTGATCTCTTGTGAGGAAGGCGAAGTGGAACTTGATGAGAAGGCAACACTGGCCTGCAAGATTGATACTGTAACACTGGATGAGGAAGAGGAACTGACGGCAGATTTTCTTGAGAACTGCAAGAATGTTTACAAACCGAAGCGGGTTTTTGTGGAATACAACGGCATGTGGGACCCGGATACAATTCTCAGCGTGGATATGCCAAGAGGATGGGAGATTTATCAGATTGTGACTATGATCGATGCAAGTACCTTTGCTGTTTATCTGAATAACATGAAGTCCATTATTGGTAATATGATTAAGTGTACAGAGCTGGTTATCTTCAACAGATGTTCTGAAGAACAGGATCTGCCGATGTTCAGAAGAAATCTGAAGGCTTTGAATTCCAATGTCCAGATGATGTTTGAACACAAGGACGGCCGAATGATTGAACTGGGCAAGGATATCCCGCCATATGATCTGAATGCACCGATCATTGACATTACAGATGATGATTACGGCATCTGGTATATGGATGCGGCTGATGACAAGGATCGCTATGAAGGCAAGACCGTTCGCTTTACAGCAAGGATCATGAAGAACCGTAAGTTGCCGAAGAATTTCTGTGTACCAGGCCGTAAAGCCATGACATGTTGTGCGGAGGATATCCGTTTTATCGGTTTTTTGTGTAAATATCCGGAACTTGATAATTTAAAGAATGGTGATTGGGTGACACTGACAGCCAATATGCATTATGAACGCAGAAGAGAATACGGCGGTGTAGGCCCTGTGCTTTATGCAACAGAGGTTGTAGAATGCGCAGCACCGGAAGATGAATTAGTTTATTTTAATTAACAGAGTAAAGGGGCTGCATACATGCGGTTCCTTTATCTTAAGCAGAATACCCTTTGGCATGTCTTTAAATGCGTGCCTGAAGGGGGGGGAGAAGGTGTGGCTATTAATATGGAAGAAATGGAAGAAAAAATTGTTTTCTGCAAAGGCGGCGGATGTACCGCCAAGCTCGGTGCGGGGGTTCTGAGCCGTGTACTGGAAAAACTTCCGAGGGGTGAACAGGATCCATCACTGCTTGTGGGGTATGACAGCAGGGATGATGCTGCGGTATACAAGATTTCCGATGATACGGCCATTGTGCAGACATTGGATTTCTTTCCACCGATGGTGGATGATCCTTATACATTCGGACAGATTGCTGCTGCCAATGCGCTCAGCGATATTTATGCCATGGGCGGGGAGGTCAAGGCAGCGCTGAATATTGTCTGCTTTCCAGAAAAGATGGATTTGAATATTCTGGGTGAGATTATGAGAGGCGGTTCAGAGAAGGTCATAGAAGCCGGTGGTACATTGGCCGGAGGTCATTCTATCGCAGACAGCGATGTGAAATACGGCTTGTCTGTTATGGGAGTGGTTCATCCGGACAGAGTATTGGCCAATAATCAGGGTCAGCCCGGGGATAAGCTGATTTTGACTAAGAAGCTGGGTGTTGGCATTATCTGTACGGCTAACCGGGTTGGCGAAGCATCTGAGGCAGCCATGCATGAAGCTATCAGGTCCATGACGACCTTGAATAAATATGCGTCGGAGATTTGCAGAAAATACGATGTGCATGCCTGTACAGATGTCACCGGGTTCAGTTTTCTGGGGCACCTGCATGAAATGTTGGACGGCAAGTTGAACTGCTGTATCGACGCTTCAGAAGTACCGGTCATTGAAGAGGCCCATCGTCATGCGAACGAATTTCTACTGACAGCGGCCGGTCAGCGCAACAGAAATCACACAGGCCCATTTGTCGAGTTCAGAAATATTCCATTCTCTATGGAAGAAATACTTTTCGACCCGCAGACATCAGGAGGCCTTCTGGCTGCAGTCAAAGCCGAACAGGCCGAGGCACTGGAAGCTGAATTACAAAATGCAGGCCTTCCGGCGAAGATTGTCGGAACATTATTGGAAAAGAATAGTGAGGCGCCTGAAATAGTTGTAGAATAAATCATCAGGCCAATATGAGCTGATCAAGGAGGAAATTATTATGTTAAAAGTCGTTAATGCCATGGGTGATGCATGTCCAATCCCTGTTGTTAAGACAAAAAATGCCATTAAAGAATTAAGTGGTGCAGGAATGGTAGAAACACTGGTAGACAATGAAATTGCCGTCCAGAATCTGACAAAGATGGCACAGCAGAAGAACTATGGCGTCCGTTCAGAAAAACTGGGCGAGAACCAGTACAGAGTGATTATGACCATCGGAGAATCAGCGGATGAGGCAGGAGTTGAAGCTGATGAAGAAGTAAGAACAGAAGAAACCTGTATACCGGACGGAAGAAAGGGCAATAAAGTCGTTGTTATTTCATCTTCCTGTATGGGCAGCGGGGATGATACCCTTGGTGCGGCTTTAATGAAAGGTTTCATTTATGCATTGTCCCAGCAGGATGAACTTCCAAAGACAATTCTGTTCTATAATGGCGGTGCAAAACTGACATGTGAAGAGGCACCGACGCTGGAAGATTTGATGTCGCTTGAAGCAAATGGTGTGGAAATCCTGACATGTGGTACCTGCCTGAATCATTACGGTCTGACAGAAAAACTGAAAGTCGGTGGCGTGACCAATATGTATGTGATCACTGAGAAAATGATGCAGGCGGATCTGATCGTTAAACCATAATTTAAAATATAGAATCATGGAAGAACAGGATGGCGGTGTATCGTGCGTCAAAAGAAGAATTATATGATATTGACATTTAAGACTACAACGGCAGCTATGGCCATGGAGAAGAAGTGTAGCGAGGAGGGGATTCCGGGACGGCTGATTCCACTCCCGGGAGAAATCAGCGCCGGATGTGGACTGTCCTGGCGGGTATTGCCGGAGGAGTATGAGACATACAAAGACAAGATTATGTCCTTGGATATTCCGGTGGAACAAACTGTCGAAGTGCGGATATAAAACAGAAAAATACAGGATGACAAAAGGCAATCGTCGCATGTTGAGAAAATTTAAAGAAAAATTCTTGACAAGGATGATTGCTTTTGTTATAATATGCAAGTGTGCGCAATAGGCGTGTATACACCGTTATGTAAATGACGGCAACCAGTTCATTTTATTACCAGGAGGTGAAAATAATGCCAACATTTAACCAGTTAGTAAGAAAAGGAAGACAGACTGTTGAGAAGAAATCTACAGCTCCTGCTCTGCAGAAGAGCTACAACTCTCTTCACAAGAAAGCAACAGACTTATCATCACCACAGAAGAGAGGTGTATGTACAGCTGTTAAGACAGCTACTCCTAAAAAACCTAACTCAGCTCTTAGAAAGATCGCCAGAGTTCGTTTATCAAACGGAATCGAAGTAACAAGCTACATCCCAGGAGAAGGTCACAACCTTCAGGAGCATAGCGTTGTACTGATCAGAGGTGGTCGTGTAAAGGACTTACCAGGTACAAGATACCATATCATCAGAGGTACACTTGATACTGCAGGTGTTGCTAAGAGAAGACAGGCCCGTTCCAAATACGGTGCTAAGAGACCAAAGGACGCTAAGAAATAAGAGTTTCACAGGTTTATACTATTTGCGACGAATGTAGCATTATTTTACCGCAATGAATATAAGGTTGCGATTAAAGATAGATATACAATTCGAGCGCGAACACATAGTCAGACTACGTGAGTACCCAAGATTGAATAATCTATAAGGAGGGAAGTAACGTGCCAAGAAAAGGACATATCCAGAAAAGAGACGTATTGGCTGATCCGATTTACAACAGCAAAGTCGTAACAAAGCTTGTCAACAACATCATGCTTGACGGTAAGAAAGGCGTTGCTCAGAAGATCGTATACGGCGCATTTAATAGAATTTCTGAAAAGACAGGCAAGGAAGCTCTCGAAGTTTTCGAAGAAGCTATGAACAACATCATGCCTGTTCTTGAAGTAAAAGCAAGACGTATCGGTGGTGCCACATATCAGGTGCCTATCGAGGTTAGACCAGAGAGAAGACAGGCTCTTGCTCTCAGATGGTTAACAGTATATTCTCGTAAGAGAGGCGAAAAGACTCAGGAAGAGAGACTTGCCAACGAGATTATGGATGCTGCAAACAACACTGGTGCAGCAGTTAAGAAAAAAGAAGACATGCACAAAATGGCAGAAGCAAACAAAGCTTTCGCTCATTACAGATGGTAGTCTGTTTTTAGCGACTGCTTAGCTGAGAAAAGGAGGAATTATCCTTGGCTGGAAGAGAATATCCATTAGAGAGAACCAGAAATATTGGTATTATGGCTCATATCGATGCTGGTAAAACAACAACAACTGAGCGTATCTTATATTACACTGGTATTAACTACAAGATTGGTGATACTCATGATGGTACTGCAACTATGGACTGGATGGCCCAGGAGCAGGAACGTGGTATCACAATTACTTCCGCTGCTACAACATGTCACTGGACACTTCAGGATCACTGCAAGCCAAAGGCAGGTGCTTTAGAGCATCGTATCAACATCATTGATACACCAGGACACGTAGACTTCACAGTTGAAGTTGAACGTTCCCTTCGTGTACTTGATGGTGCTGTAGGTGTCTTCTGTGCCAAAGGTGGTGTTGAGCCTCAGTCAGAAAACGTATGGCGTCAGGCTGACACATACAACGTACCAAGAATGGCATTCATCAACAAGATGGATATTCTTGGTGCTGATTTCTACAGTGCTGTTGAGCAGATCAAGACAAGATTAGGTAAGAATGCTATCTGCATTCAGCTCCCAATCGGTAAGGAAGATGAATTCAAAGGTATCATTGACCTTTTTGAAATGCAGGCTTATATCTACAATGATGAGAAGGGTGACGATATTTCTATCGTTGATATCCCAGAAGATATGGCTGATGATGCAGAACTTTATCATACAGAATTAGTTGAGAAGATCTGCGAATTAGATGACGATCTGATGATGGCTTACCTTGAAGGTGAAGAACCATCTAACGATCAGTTAAAAGCTGTATTAAGAAAAGCTACATGCGAGTGTACAGCTGTTCCTGTATGCTGTGGTACAGCTTACAGAAACAAAGGTGTTCAGAAGCTCCTTGATGCAATCATCGAGTTTATGCCATCTCCATTAGATATCCCACCAATCAATGGTGTTGATATGGATGGCAACGAGGTTGTAAGACATTCTTCTGATGAAGAACCTTTCTCCGCTCTTGCATTCAAGATCATGACAGACCCATTCGTTGGTAAGCTGGCATTCTTCCGTGTATATTCCGGTACTCTGAATTCCGGTTCTTATACACTGAACGCAACAAAGGGCAAGAAAGAACGTGTTGGCCGTATCCTTCAGATGCATGCCAACAAGAGAAAAGAGCTGGATAAGGTTTACTCCGGTGATATCGCAGCTGCTGTAGGTTTCAAGTTTACAACAACTGGTGATACAATCTGTGATGAACAGCATCCGGTTATTCTGGAATCCATGGAATTCCCAGAACCTGTTATCGAGCTTGCTATCGAGCCTAAGACAAAAGCAGGCCAAGGCAAGATGGGTGAAGCTTTAGCAAAACTTGCTGAAGAAGATCCTACATTCAGAGCTCATACAGATCAGGAAACAGGCCAGACAATCATTGCCGGTATGGGCGAGCTCCATCTGGAAATCATTGTTGACCGTCTGCTTCGTGAATTTAAAGTAGAGGCAAACGTTGGTGCACCTCAGGTTGCATACAAAGAAACATTTACAAAAGCCGTTGATGTAGACAGCAAATATGCTAAACAGTCCGGTGGTCGTGGTCAGTATGGTCACTGTAAAGTTCACTTTGAGCCAATGGATGCCAATGGTGAAGAACTCTTCAAGTTCGATTCTACAGTCGTAGGTGGTGCTATTCCTAAGGAATACATCCCAGCTGTCGGCGAAGGTATCGAAGAAGCTGCTAAAGCTGGTATCCTCGGCGGATTCCCTGTACTTGGTATCCATGCTACAGTATATGATGGTTCTTACCATGAAGTCGATTCAAGTGAAATGGCATTCCACATTGCTGGTTCCATGGCTTTCAAGGAAGCTATGCACAAAGCAGGCGCTGTTCTTCTTGAGCCGATCATGAAAGTTGAAGTTACAATGCCTGAAGAATACATGGGCGATATCATCGGCGACCTGAACTCACGTCGTGGCCGTATCGAAGGTATGGAAGATATCGGTGGTGGTAAGATGGTTAAAGCATATGTACCACTTGCTGAAATGTTCGGTTATTCTACAGACCTGCGTTCAAGAACACAGGGCCGTGGTAACTACTCCATGTTCTTCGAGAAATACGAACCAGTTCCGAAGTCAATTCAGGAAAAGGTATTAAACAACAAAGATAAATAAATTATCCTTGCTGTGTACAGGTAATGTACAGCTTTTAAATACGAAAATATTTTAAAATAGGCTTGAATATATGCTGTAAATGCAATATAATCGTAATTAGCCGAGCAAAAATAATAAAAATCTGCCTCTCCCGAACGGGGGAGAGGCGCCTATAAAAGGAGGACGTTAAAATGGCTAAAGCTAAGTTTGACAGAAGCAAACCACATTGTAATATCGGTACAATTGGACACGTTGACCACGGTAAAACAACTTTAACAGCTGCTATCACAAGAGTATTAGCAGAAAGAGTTGCTGGTAACGAAAAAGTAGATTTCGAAAACATCGATAAAGCTCCAGAAGAAAGAGAACGTGGTATCACAATCTCTACAGCTCACGTTGAGTACCAGACAGAAAAACGTCATTACGCTCACGTTGACTGCCCAGGACATGCCGATTATGTAAAGAACATGATCACAGGTGCTGCTCAGATGGATGGTGCTATCCTTGTTGTAGCTGCTACTGATGGTGTTATGGCTCAGACAAAAGAGCATATCCTTCTTTCACGTCAGGTAGGTGTACCTTACATCGTTGTATTCATGAACAAATGTGATATGGTAGACGATGAAGAACTCCTTGAATTAGTAGAAATGGAAATCACAGAAGTTCTTGAAGAATATGACTTCACAGATTGCCCAATCATCAAAGGTTCCGCTCTTAAGGCTCTTGAAGATCCAAACGGCGAATGGGGCGACAAGATCATGGAACTTATGGATACAGTAGATAGCTATATCCCAGATCCACAGCGTGATACAGATAAGCCATTCCTTATGCCAGTCGAAGACGTATTCTCTATCACAGGTCGTGGTACAGTTGCTACAGGTCGTGTAGAAAGAGGTGTTCTGCATCTTTCTGACGAAGTAGAAATCGTTGGTGTTAAAGAAGAAACACGTAAAGTAGTTGTAACTGGTATCGAAATGTTCCGTAAACTCCTTGACGAAGCTCAGGCTGGTGATAACATCGGTTGTCTTCTTCGTGGTGTTCAGAGAAATGAAATCGAAAGAGGACAGGTTCTCGCTAAACCAGGTTCAGTACACCCACACAAGAAATTCACAGCTCAGGTTTACGTACTGACAAAAGACGAAGGTGGTCGTCATACACCATTCTTCAACAACTACCGTCCACAGTTCTACTTCAGAACAACAGATATCACAGGCGTTATCTCCCTTCCAGAAGGTACAGAAATGTGCATGCCTGGTGATAACGTAGAAATGACAATCGAACTGATCCACCCAATCGCTATGGAACAGGGTCTTACATTCGCTATCCGTGAAGGTGGCCGTACTGTAGGTTCAGGTCGTGTTGCTACAATCATCGAATAATATTCGCTAAACAATGAGCAATGCAAATCCAACGAATGATGAGTTGTGCATTGCGAGTATAACGCGCATATCGTATATAAATGAGTGTCAGGAGTACACTCTGTGTTCAAACGTAAGATACCCCGGAACCGTAAGGTTTCCGGGGTTTTTCTGTACTCTAAGAAAAGAATGGTTTCTAATCGCAATAATTACACGTAAAGAATTGCCAATTTTTATTTCTATCTTGCAGATTTTGGGACTTGTTTTTACGATTCTTTTGCATAAAGGAATTATTAAGAAGCAGAATAATTGGTTGAACAATAGTCATGGAAGGAGATATCGATGGTGACGAAATCTTTTGAGAATGATTCAGATACAAATCACGGTCTGAATAGCCATAGAAAGACGGAGGATGCATCTTTTATGCGCGAGGCTATTCGTCTTTCACAACTTGCCGTAGAACATGGAAATGAGCCTTTTGGAGCGGTTCTGGTAAAAAATGGAGAAATTGTATTTACGAATGAAAATCAGATTTATACAAGACATGATCCGACCTTTCATGGAGAAGCCGGACTGATTCGTGAATTCTGTGCAAAGACATCAATCACAGATTTGCATGACTATACGCTTTATTCCAGCTGTGAGCCGTGTTTTATGTGCAGTGGCGCTATGGTTTGGGTGAAATTAGGCCGATTAGTATACGGTGCAAGCAATAGCGATTTAGAGACGATACTTGGTAACGAAGGATGTAATTGTTCAAAGATTGTTTTTGACAATTCCTTTTGGCAGCCACAGGTAACAGCGGGGATTCTTCGGGAAGAAAGTCTCATGATTCTGAAGGCTTATTTTGATACGCATGCAAAAGGTTGATAGGGTATATTGATCAAAGATAATTACGCAATTGTAAAATAATAATGTCATTCATGGTTGAAATCCGGCTATGAAAGGCAGCAAATAGGTGAGCATCGCTCGTTTGGGACAAACAATTGTGACAATATTAATGCAATATAGACGGATATGCAGCAATAACTAAAAAAATCAAATCAATGTATATGAGAAATAAAATTCGATATATTATTAAAAAAATCAAAAAAACTGTTGACAATTCAAATCTAAGATGATATCATATACAAGCTGTCAGCGAGACAAACGCAAAACAGTAAGTTTTTCATCAGATCAAAAAGAAATTTGAAAATAAATGAAAAAAGTTGTTGACAAACTTCAAGAGATTTGATAAACTAATTGGGTCGCTCAGAGAGCGGTACATGAACTTTGATAATTGAACAACAAAACAATCCCGAAAATTCCTAAAAAGAATTTTTAAGAACACAAACCAAAGTAAAACGGGAAGAGATAACAGCTAGCTGTGAATC